>ENA-OQKO01000019-OQKO01000019.1-human-gut-metagenome-genome-assembly--contig:-NODE-19-length-180676-cov-8.331788_pt1 | contig 180676 bp, 171 predicted proteins | sample MGYA00242777_ERZ504796 | MGnify/ENA primary metagenome ERZ504796 (study PRJEB26092, sample SAMD00036404) | human gut metagenome | host: Homo sapiens | study: EMG produced TPA metagenomics assembly of... | reverse complement strand
AGCTGATATCCGAGTACTATAATAATAATCTTCCTTAGGATCATCACCGATACTCTGTGTACCATCAATTACCCAGGGAAATAATTTCCAGTTTTGTCGTTGAACGGTAATAATCTCATAATATTCATTCACGTCACTAACTAATAAATTTCTATCCTTTGGATATGTAAATGAATTAAGTGCTTTAAGGGTACTATCATTTTTCCTGCCATTTACAAACGAATACCAAGCATGAGATTTAACAGTTTCCTCATACTGTGAAATAGTAGCTTCATCACCATCTAATACCAAGCAACTATAACTCCCACCCAATCCAATTACCTCAGCAGAAGAAACCACTTTCAAGCTCTCTGGTAAAGACTTAGGTGTTTGTAATGGAGCCGGAATATACCCCGCTTTAGATGAGGGCCATGTAGAGTGCCACTGTTTTGTATCATAATGAGATACCCCTATAGCAGAAAATGCTAAATTAACAGCTAATGTGGGAAGCATACACAGTAAAAAGATTACATAAAAATATGTTAAAAATCTTTTTCGTATAGCTTTCTCACTATCGATTACTCCACATTTTTCAAACAATAACACAATCGTAGCTACTAACAAAATCAGATAGTATAACCCAGAATATGATATCTCATCCGAAAACAAAAATGTTAGTACCCAAAGAATTATAAAGAACCATATACTTTTTCTATATGGAGGCTCAGTAAACAAATTCTTTAAATACATTAAACACTGTCGCATATACACTCTCCACAATCGAATTTGTAAAAGTCTTAAGTATTTTAATTCGACTGATAAAACACAGCTCGAGTCCCATCCTCATTGATTAACAGTTCTCCAAAATGCGGCCTTTTTATATCACCATTATCTACAAATCCATACAGTCCATGATTACGAAAGCAGCTAGTACTTTGATTAACCCCCGTTTTTGTTTACTTTCGGAGCCCCCCGCCCCAAAATTGGAACGTCCGGTAGAAAAAAATGAGGCATTTATCCCGTTTTTTGTCTACTTTCGGAGCCGCGCACCCTGAATTTGGACCAGCCGGTAGACAAAAAAGAGACATTTCCCTCGTTTTTTGTCTACTTTCGGAGCCGCGCACCCTGAATTTGAACCAACCGGTAGACAAAAATCACACATTTCCCCCGTTTTTTGTCTGCTCGCGTGACCAGATTCGACGCGCGCCTACAAAATCAGAGTCTGCCTCATCAAAATCAGACTTTATTTCTGTCTTTCTCTAAATTCCTAAATATAGTAAAATTGACGTATCGACTTGTTGTTGCTGGAATATTTAGGAGGTATTTCCTTTGAGCTTATGGAATAAATTTTTGGGAAACGTCCGCTTGAGACGTTTCGTCGTCTTGCTTGGGATTATCGGAATCCTGTACGCTTCGCGAAGCATCATCAGCGTGATTTTGCTGACGTTCATCTTCACTTTTTTGATCACGCGCTTGATAATGTCGATTCATCGACACGTCAAAATTCCGTCGCAGCTGATTGTGATTGCCGTATACCTGGCATTGATCGGACTGATATATTTGGCAGTGACCGTGTACGTGCCGAAACTGATCAGTCAGTCGGAAGCGATGGTTGCTTCAGTGCTTCAGTTTTACCAAAATCCGCCAAAGGGGGCAAATGAGGTCATCAATTTCATCAGCGGATACGTTGGCAAGCTTGACGTCATGAATCAGGTCAAAGGAAGTTTCGAAATCGTGATGAAGTACGTTACGAGCATTGGTTCAATGGGATTCACGCTGTTCATGTCGCTTCTTTTGAGTTTCTTCTTTACGATTGAGGAACGTCAGATGGCTGAATTTTCGAAAAGCTTTTTGACGAGCGGCCCGTTTGCGTGGATTTTCCAGGATATTTATTATTTTGCAAAGATTTTCGTGAATACGTTCGGTGTCGTGATGGAAGCACAGTTCATGATAGCAATCGTAAATACAGTGATTACGACCACATGTCTCGGATTCATGAAGATGCCGCAGCTTTTCAGTTTGAGTCTGATGATTTTCGTGCTAAGTCTGATTCCCGTTGCCGGCGTGATCGTTTCTGCGGTTCCGCTTTGCTTCATCGGCTATACCGTTGGCGGTTTAAGAGATGTTTTTTACATCATTATTTTGCTGATCGTGGTTCATGCGATCGAGTCTTACGTGCTTAATCCGAAACTGATGTCCAGCCGAACCGAATTGCCGATTTTTTACACGTTCGTCGTTTTGTTCGTTTCGGAACATCTTTTTGGAACGTGGGGCTTGATCGTCGGCATCCCGATTTTCACGTTCATGCTTGATGTTTTAGGAGTCAAGCCCGTTCACACGAAACACAATAAACTTGAAAAATTAAGAAAGCAGGAAAAACAAAATGAACAAGGATGAGTTTTTAAGCGAATATGCCGTCGACAGACGCAACACTTGCTGCGTCAAGTGGGATGATTTAAAAGAAAGCTTCGGCGAAGATGGCTTATTGCCTTTTTGGATTGCTGATACGGAATTCAAGCTTCCGAAACAGGCTCAAAAGGCGTTGGAAGAACGCGTTAAGCATGGTGTTTTCGGTTATTCGCTGACGCCGAAGGAATATTATGAAGCATACATGAACTGGCAAAAGAAACGTTACGGCACTGAACTTCATCAAGAGTGGATTCGTTTCGGTTCGGGCGTCGTTCAGTCAATCAGCACATTTGTGCAGATTTTGACGCAGCCGGGTGATGCCGTGATGATTTTGCAACCGGTCTACAATCCGTTTGCTGAAGTCGTCAAAAATACCGGACGCAGGCTCGTTGTTTCTGAGCTTAAAAACGCAAACGAGGTTTACTCGCTTGATTTAGCGGACATGGAACGAAAGATCGACGAAGAAAACGTCAAATTACTGATTTTTTGCAGTCCGCACAATCCTGTCGGAAGAGTCTGGAGCGCAGAAGAACTCGAAGAAATGCTCGAACTTTGCAGAAACAAGCAGGTCCGCGTGATTTTTGACGAGATTCATCACGATCTGATTGTCGGCAAAAGACCGTTCGTGTCCGGACTTTCAATCAGGGACGGTTATTATCGCGACAATCTCGTCGTGCTTGATTCGACTTCAAAAACATTCAACATGGCGGCTTTTGACAACAGTCACGTGATCGTGCCGAATCCGCAGATTATGAGAAAGTACGATCGTTTTGTTGAAATGCAGAAAACGCCGAATGGAAACCTGCTTGGAAAAGTTGCCGGGGAGGCCGCTTACCGGAACGGTGAAGAATGGCTTGACGGCTTGCTCGAAGTCGTGCGCTCAAACTATGCATACGTCAAGGAGCAATTAAGGTCTGCATTTCCTGAAATCATCTGTTCAGAACTCGAGGGAACATATCTCATGTGGATCAATCTTGAACCGGTCGTTTCAAGCGCAGACGTTGAAGACGTCATCAAGCGCGATGCAAAACTTGCCGTTGATTTTGGCGATTGGTTCGGAAAAGGCGGAGCAGGACACATCAGATTCAATTTGGCAACGACGCCTGAAAACATCAAAAGGGCGACTGAAGCCATGATTTCTGCAATCAGACGCTATAAGCAACAATAATTTTTGTAAAAAGCTACCAATTTTCGCGTTTTCAGTGTAAAATATGGTTGTATCATATTCTAAGAAAGAGGTTTGTACTAAATGGCAAAATTAGTATTTATCCGTCACGGTCAAAGTGAATGGAACTTGAAGAACTTGTTCACTGGCTGGGTTGACGTTAATTTGAGCGAAAAAGGCGAACAAGAAGCAAAAGAAGCAGGTCGCAAGCTTAAAGAAGCTGGCATCGAATTTGACCAAGCTTACACGTCAGTTTTGACGCGTGCTATCAAGACGCTTCACTTCGCACTTGAAGAATCAGGCCAACTTTGGGTTCCTGAAACAAAGACATGGCGTTTGAACGAACGTCATTACGGCGCATTGCAAGGCCAAAACAAGGCTGAAGCAGCTGAAAAGTTCGGTGAAGAACAAGTTCACATCTGGCGTCGTTCATACGATGTATTGCCTCCGCTCTTGAGCGCAGACGATGAAGGTTCTGCAGCAAACGATCGTCGTTATGCAAACCTTGACCCACGCATCGTTCCTGGTGGCGAAAACTTGAAGGTTACGTTGGAACGCGTTATCCCATTCTGGGAAGATCATATCGCTCCAGATTTGTTGGCCGGCAAGAACGTTATCGTTGCTGCACACGGCAACTCATTGCGTGCTTTGACGAAGTACATCGAACAAATCTCTGACGAAGACATCATGAACGTTGAAATGGCAACTGGTCAACCAGTTGTTTACGACTTGGATGACAAGTTGAACATCGTTTCAAAGGAAAAGCTTTAATCTGAGGCTTTCAAAAGAGATCGGGCGAAAGTCCGGTCTTTTTTTTGTGCTTTTTCCGATCAAATGGCGCTTATTCACTAAGAAATTCTTAAAAATATCGTCTCACAAGTGCTTTGACTGGTATTTTTTTCTGCTGCTTAGCTATCATTAAGATAAGGGGAAGCAGTAAAACAGAGCACGAGGGGGTATTTTTGAAAGCGTGCAAGGAAACACGTTCTTTTAAGGACGTGATGAATTGCCTGTTTTTTTTGCCCTTATGACACACGAACGTATGTGTTATAATAATTGATATAAAAGATATAAACAGACTTACGTATGGTAGAACATCGGTTTACAATCTTAATTATCATCTCATTTGGGGAATTAAGTATCGCAATAAAGTGCTGAAAGGACACGTCGAAACAGTGAAGCGAACCTTATATGAAATTGCTTCAAAATACGGCTTTACGATTGCTCACATGGAGATTGGAAAAGATGACCACATTCACTTATTGGTGAGCGCACCGCCTGAATTGTCGGGAACGAATATTATGCGCTGGCTGAAGGGAATTTCAGCATGGCAATTGTTCAGGAAATGTCCGGAATTACAAACCAGTCACCGGAAGAAGCTGGATCGTCATTTGTGGTCACCGAGTTACTATGTTGAAAGCATCGGCACAGTCAATGAACAGGCTGTTGCCAAGTACATTGATGACCAGCGTCGAAAAGAGGTGAACCTGGAGTGAGCAAAGTCATTAAGGGGATTAAGCTGCGATTGTACCCCAATCAATCCCAGCGGGAACAGTTATGGCAAATGTTCGGCAACGACCGTTTCGTTTGGAATCAGATGCTGGGAATGGCTAAGGAACGCTATCAGAACAATCCAAACAGTCTTTTCGTCAATGAGTATGGCATGAACTATCTTCTGAAACAGCTCAAGTGCGAGTATGCTTTTCTCAGGGAAAGTGATTCCACCAGTTTCCTGGTGGTGAACCACAATCTTGCTCAGGCGTTTAAGATGCTGTTCAGGCATCGGGGCGGTTATCCGCATTTAAAGAACCGGCACTCCTTACGCCAGTCCTATACAGGACGTTCGACCTGTAAGGTGCTCGCCCGGCGAAGAATGCAATTGCCAAAACTGGGCAGCATTCGTACAAGCAGGACTGGTCTTGTCGGTGATGCTAAAATCAAGCGTTACACCGTCAGCTATGAACCGACAGGCCGTTATTATCTGTCATTGCAGGTTGAAACTGAGGTTAATCAGCTGCCTGAGACTCGTCAGTCGGTCGGACTGGATATGGGCCTCGCCGATCTGGTGATTAGTTCTGATGGTGTCAAGTACGGCACTTTTAACGCAGAATGGCTGGAAAAACAAGCCGTTAGGTGGCAACGTAAGTATGCCAGACGTCGTTACCTTGCTCAATGCGAGGTGTGGAAGTGGAATCATAACCGCTCTGACCATCTGGAAGAGCTTGATGATTATTCCAACTGGCAGCGTGCAAGAGTCAATAAAGCCCGCTGCCAGCAACGGATTGCCAATAAGCGCAGAGACTACCTTCATAAGCTGACAACTGACTTGGTCAGGAACTATGACGTGATTGTAATCGAAGATTTGAAAACCAAGAATCTGCAGAAGAATCACCACCTGGCCAGGTCAATTGCCAATGCCAGCTGGTATCAATTCCGCGCAATGCTGGAATACAAGTGCGCCTGGTACGGCAGACAATTAGTTGTAGTGAAGCCTGACTACACCAGTCAAATCTGTTCGAACTGTGGCTTTAGCAGCGGAAAAAAACCGCTGGAAGTCCGCGAATGGACGTGCCCGAAGTGCGGTATTCACCACGACCGGGATGTTAATGCGGCAGTTAACATCCTGCACAAAGGGTTAAAAGCCATTGGCCAGGGACTGGCCCTGGTAAAATAACGGAGTTCTGTAAGTCAGGTAGCTGGAATACCAGCGCAACATCCTGAATACTACTTCGTGTTCCCAGAAGCTCGGTCATTTATGGCCGAGTAGTTCACGCTTGATTCTATTGAGCCGTGCAGCAAGTTCAGATTGGAACAGACGGCTTTAAAGAGGCTGGGGGAAGAGTCCCGCATACGCAAAAACCCGGATCAGATTTGCAATTGGTGCAGATCATCCGGGTTTTTAATTTTAGGCAGATTTTTTATTGATGTTAACTTTTTGTTGTGGTACGGTTGACGTTATGAGGGGTGAAATTATGAAAATTTACGGAATTCAGCTTGATCAGGCAGGAAGATGCCTTCATTATCATTCAGAAGCAGACGTGGTCGCGCTGAGATGTCGTCAATGTCACAAATATTACTCCTGCTACAAATGTCATGACGAATCGGAAAATCACGATTTCAAGCCTGCGGACGCAAGCGATCCTGTACCGGTTCTTTGCGGAAACTGCATGAATCAGCTGACCAGAAATCAGTACGAACAAGGCTTTTGTCCCTATTGCCGGCATCAATTCAACCCGGGATGCAGGCTTCATCATGATATTTATTTTGAATAGCAGCATGTTGGCACTGAATTTAAAAAATTGCACGTTTTTAGTTAACCAGTATTGACATAATGGTTAACTAAGTTCATAATAGACACTGTTCCAAAAAATAAGAGTGGGAGAGTTGATTTTTATGAAAGCAAAGGATATTACGCAGATTGCGCTGATGACTGCCGTCATCGTTATTTTGGGGATGTTTCCCGGAATTCCGCTCGGGTTCATCCCGGTTCCAATCGTTTTGCAAAACATGGGGGTCATGTTGGCGGGAGCATTGCTCGGGCCTAAAAAAGGAACGATTTCAGTTGCGCTGTTTTTGATTTTGGTTGCCATCGGCATGCCGTTTATGAGCGGCGGGAACGGGGGAATCGCCTGCTTCATGTCGCCTTCTGCGGGTTACGTGATTGCATGGCTGTTTACGCCGCTTTTGATCGGCTTGGCTGAAAGCCGTTTTAATGCGGATCACAAGCCTGTCTTGGAATTTGTCTTTATCTGGCTTTTCGGCGTATTGTTCATTGACGGCGTTGGTGCCGTTTGGCTCGCCTTTGCAACGCACATTACGATTGGTCAAAGCCTGATTGCAAATCTTGCGTTCATTCCGGGCGACTCGATCAAGACGGTCGCAACGCTGATCGTTGCCCAGGCATTGCTCAAAAACAGGACCGTTGCGGCACAATTGCAATAATTTTTAATTTTGAGCGCGGATGTTTCCGCGTTCTTTTTTATATGGGTGTGCTAGGCTTTACTCTCATAAGTTTTGTAATATAATATTATTGTAGACAGTTTCTCTGTATGATATGAAAGGAAGAATGAATTTTAGTGACTGCTGCGTTTATTGGCACGTTGCTCGCTTTGATTGTTTACAATGCCTTTTTTAAGGGAAACAACAAAGATGACGGCGGCTGCTGCAGCGGATGCGGATGCGTGATTTTGCTGCTGATTTTAGCCGCCATGTTGTAAAAGAGATTTGGAAAATATTGGCCTCGTCGATTTGGCGAGGCCTTTTTGATGTCATTCATGCCGTATTTTTTGACTAAAAAAGCCCGGGCACAAGGCTCGGACTACTTGTAGTATTCTGATAAAGCATATGAGCGGTTGTCTGCTTCGTCATAAACGGAAACCGGATGGAGATTTTCGGCAGAGATTTGCAAATGATAACCATACGTGTCCAAAAAAACCAGCGAAGATTCATCCAGGTGTTCGATTTTGCCGGGCAGCTCATGCGAATCAATCAAAATATTCAGGTCAACGGTGATTTCGAGTTTGTGGTGCTTTTGACTGAGGTCATCGATGAAAAGCCACGTGCCGGCATAAATCAAGGGCAAAGCAGTCTGAAGCTGCTGGTTTGCTTTGCCTCGATCCTTTTTGTGCGGAATTTTGCTAAGAATCGATCGGCCAAATTTTTTGATCAATCCTCCGTGCTTCATTTGCGTAATCCTCCAATTCTCACCTGCGTTGATATTAATTATAATATACCACTAAATCAGTTCGGAATATAGCAATTTCATCGCAATGAAACGAAAAAGAAAAGTTGTAACAAAAATGGAAAAATTCCGTTTGGATAAAGCGCTTTCTGTGGAGGTGAGCGTTTCTTTTTGATAAAATATAAGCGTACGCGAAGGAGGAATTTCGATGATCAAACTTGGAATTATCGGAACGGGCTGGATCTCAGATCAATTTATCGAAGCCTGTGCCAAAACAGGAATGTATCAGCTGACGACCGTTTATTCGAGAACGCTTCAAAAAGCTGAGGAGTTTGGGAAAAAATATTTGGCTGACGGTGAGTATTTTGACGATTTGGAAAATTTTTTTGCCGAAGGAAGCTTTGACACGGTTTATATCGCATCACCGAACAGTCTTCATTTTGCGCAATCCGTAATGGCAATCAATGCCGGCAAAAACGTCATCGTCGAAAAGCCGGCCTGCGCAAGCCTCAAAGAAGAAAATCAGCTGCTTGATCTTTTGTCAAAAAGAAATGACGTTTATTATTTTGAAGCAGCACGTCACGTGCACGAGAAAAATTTTGAAATCGTCAAACAAGAAGTCGCAAAACTTGAGCATTTTCAAGGAGCAACTCTGACCTATCAAAAGTATTCGTCGCGCTATGATGCTTTTCTTGAAGGAAAGGATCCGAACGTTTTTTCACCGCGGTTTGCCGGCGGAGCATTGCAGGATCTCGGCATCTATCTCGTCTATTGCGCCGTTTCCTGGTTCGGAATGCCGGATGATGCCAGGTACTTTCCGGTCAAACTGAGGAACGGAATCGACGGTTCGGGGATTGCTGTTTTAAAATATGGCAACGAAAATGTTGTTTTGAAGGTCGGCAAGACTTCCAATTCATATCTTCCGGGAGAAATCTACGGGTTAAAGGAAACGCTTTTGCTGTGCGGAAATGCGGCCGATTTGAATCAGGTCTTTTTGGTTGACGCAAAAGGCGGCAAAAAACTGCTCTCAAACACGCCGGATGAAAATCCGATGTTTGCGGAAGCTCTGGATTTTGCTAGAATATTAGAAGAAGATTCGCTTGAAGGCAAAATGACCGAACAAGCCTGGCTCGATCTTTCGGCCAAGGTGAATCAGGTCATGGAACTGCTGAAAAAAAGCGCCGACATCACATACGATTGAAAGAGAGAATATATGAACGACATATTTGAAAAACATTTTAAAGAACAAGGATTTACCGAACCAACGCTGATCCAAAAAGAAGTCTATCCGCTTCTTGCGCAGGGAAAAGACGTCTTGGGACTGTCGCCGACAGGATCGGGCAAAACTCTGGCTTATGCGCTGCCTCTTTTGGAAAAAGTTTTGAAGGGCGACGGCCCGCAGCTTTTGATCATTGCGCCATCGCAGGAACTGGCGGCTCAGCTGGCGGACGTCATCAGGCCGTGGGGCAAGCTATTGGAGATTAAGACGGCGGCCATCATCGGCGGTGCCAATGTCAAGCGCCAGATTGAAAAATTGCGCAAGGATCGACCGGAAGTCATTGTCGGAACACCGGGGCGCCTGTTGAACCTTGCAGACGAAAAACGTCTCAAGCTGCATAATCTGGAAGCAATCGTGATTGACGAAGCGGACGAAATGCTTGCTCAAGAAGAAACGCTGGCCGATTGCCGCAAACTTGTGAGCCGTGCCAAAGCAGACGTTCAGCTGGGCTTTTTCTCAGCCACGAAGACGCCCGTTTTGAACGAACTGCACAAGTGGTTCGGCATCGAACCGATCACGTGCGATGTCAGAAAGCAGGATCAAACGCGCGGTCACGTGACGCACTACATGGTCGAAGTCCCGCAGAGAAAACGCGTTGAAGCGCTGCGCAAGCTTGCAAACGTCAAGGATTTTTATGCGCTTGTTTTCTTTAAGCAAAATGCAGCGCTCAAAGATGCTTATGAGCAACTGATTCATGCGGGAGCCTCCGTTGCCAGACTGTCCAGTGAACAACGTCAGACGGAACGCGAGAAAGCCTTGAACGGATTGAAGAAACGTCAAATCAGGCTCGTTTTGACGACGGACGTTGCCTGTCGCGGCCTGGATATTCAAAAGCTGCCCGCAGTCGTGAATTTTGACTTGCCAAAAGACGTCAACACTTATATTCACCGCATCGGAAGAACCGGACGAATGGGCGCTTCCGGCAGCGTCGTCAATCTTGGCAACGAGCACGATCTGCGCAAGTTCAGGCAGCTGATCAAAGACGAAAACTATGACGTTGAAACGGGCTATATTTTCAATCAAGAACTGACGACCGAAAAAAACGTCGAAACGGTTCGTCCTCAAAAGCTGAAAAAATCTGTCAAAAAAACGGCGGAAAAGGTTGAAAAACAGCTTCCGACAGCCAAAAAGCACAAGAAAAAGCGCAAGCGCGATCAAAAAGACAAAGGCAAGCGAAAGGTTAAGAAAGCTTAATAAAAAAATCGTATTTTCTTAAGAGCTTGTTCACTATGATAACGGTTCTGCATGCGTTATAATTAATGTAGTCAAGTGGAAAGGTGGTCGCATTATCATGAAAGTTTCGACAACATTGAACGTTTCAGCGGAATACCTGTTTTCTCGGTTGGTTGACAATGCCGTGTATGATATCAAGCAGGAAACCGGAAAATCAATCAGTGCGGATGAACTGGAGGGCGTGAGCTATAAAACTCACGTTGATAAGCGGACGCCTGCCAAGCTGCTGATTACGAAAATCGTCAAGAATCGCAGCTACCACTACAAGCTTGAAAGCAAGGACGAAGTTTTAAATGCTGCCTATGAGCTGGTTGAACTGGCCAAGGACAAGGTTTGCGTGACGTATTCAGAAAGTCTCTTGGAAAAAAATCCGCTTGCAAAATTCCGGCTCAAAGTAGCAACAAAGTGCTTGGGATGGCTGAGAAGATACAATTTTGTCAAGCTTCTCAAAAATTTTGAGGTCGGATATTGAGTTAGCAATTGACTTTACCGAAAAGATTATATTATACTAAAGAAGTTGCAGTTGACGGCAACTTCTTTAAATGCGCTCGTAGCTCAGCAGGATAGAGCAACCGCCTCCTAAGCGGTAGGTCATCGGTTCGATTCCGATCGAGCGCATCGCACAAGGACGGAACCTTGAACAGTTCCGGGCAGAGAGGACTTTTAATGCGCATGAGGCTTTGAAAGTCCTCTTTTGCTTATAATGACTCCGTTCGATTCGTAAACTTGTAAGCGGAATTCAAAAAGGCAGGACGAACATGAAAGAAAATTATTATTATTCAAAAAATCCCGACGTCAAGCATGAAGAAAAAAACTTTGACTTCAGGCTTTTGGGGTTCGATTTTAAATTTGTGACGGACAACGGCGTTTTTTCAAAGAATACGATCGACTTTGGATCGCGCGTTTTGATCGAAGCGGCGGGCGGCCTTGAGCTTGGCGACAAAATTTTGGACGTTGGCTGCGGATACGGACCGATCGGGCTTTCGCTTGCGAAGAAAAATCCCGACGCCATGGTCGAAATGGTCGACGTCAATGAGCTTGCGTTGGAACTTGCTAAAAAAAACGCGGCAAAAAACACAATTAAAAACGTTTCGATTCACGAATCAAGCATTTATGAAAATGTCGAAGAAACAAACTTCAGCACGATCGTGACGAATCCTCCGATCAGAGCCGGCAAAGAGGTCGTGCACGGCATCCTGCTTTCAGGAATCGATCATCTTAAAGAAGGCGGCATGATTTTGGCCGTCCTGCAGAAAAAACAAGGCGCTCCTTCCGCCATGAAAAAAATGGAAGAAACTTACGGAAATTGTGAAACGATCGCAAAAGAAAAGGGCTATTACGTCTTAAAAAGCGTGAAGGAATAAGCTATGACCGAAGAAGAAAAAATTGCTTTTATGAAAGAAGCGTTAAAGGAAGCAAAATCTGCTTATGAAGCAGGCGAGGTCCCGATCGGCTGCGTGATCGTCTCTGGCGGACGAATCATCGGGCGCGGTCACAACAGAAGAGAAGAGCTTCAGGATGCGACCGAGCATGCTGAAATGATTGCAATCAGGGAAGCCAATCGAACGCTTGGAAGTTTTCGCTTGGAAAACTGTGCTTTGTTCGTGACGCTTGAACCGTGTCCGATGTGTACCGGGGCAATCATCAATGCGCGGATTCCGGAAGTATTTTACGGAGCTCCTGATGAAAAGGCCGGAACCTGCGGAACTTTGATGAATCTTCTTGGAGATGAGCGGTTCAATCATCGGGCAAGTATCGAAAAAGGCTGCCTTAGAAATGAGTGCGGCAAGCTTTTGAGCGACTTTTTTGCTTCGCTTCGTATTCGTTGAAAATGCAGAGCTCCGATGCCTGGGATTTGCGAATGAGTTGCTTCTCTGCATTTTTTAAATTAATATTTTCTAATTTTTATGCTAAGGACTGGAAATTATTGTAAATTTCATGTATCATAGTATTTGCCGCAAGGCCTTGGGGCAATGTTGTCCTTACGAAGCGTGTCAGGTCCGGAAGGAAGCAGCACTAAGTTTGGTTCGGCATGTGCTCCTTGTTATGATGAGATTTAGACTCGGTCCTTTGCGGGATCGAGATTTTTTATTATAAAGAGAAAGGAAGCACTTCGATGAGCTATCAGGCATTGTATCGTGTTTGGAGACCGCAGACCTTTGAAGATCTTGTCGGTCAGGACATGATTACCAAAACATTGAAAAATGCGTTGGCAACGAAACAGACGACGCATGCGTATTTGTTTGCGGGGCCAAGAGGAACCGGCAAGACTTCTTGCGCCAAGCTGTTCGCAAAGGCTTTGAACTGTCCGAATCAGGTCAACGGCGACCCGTGCAACGAATGCGAAATCTGCAAGGCGATTACTGCCGGACGTTTGAACGATGTGATCGAAATCGATGCTGCTTCCAATAACGGCGTTGAAGAAATCAGAGACATCAGAGACAAGGTCAAGTATGCGCCGACGCAAGCCGATTATAAAGTCTATATTATTGACGAAGTTCATATGCTGTCGACGAGCGCATTCAATGCTTTGCTCAAGACTTTGGAAGAGCCGCCGGCAAACGTGGTCTTTATTTTGGCGACGACCGATCCGCACAAAATTCCGGCGACGATTATCTCAAGGACGCAACGGTTTGATTTTAAGCGAATCACGTCTGGCGCGATTCTTGAGCGCATGGAATACATTTTAAAGCAAAAGCAGTTTGAATATGATGAACAAGCGCTGAACGTGATTGCGCGCGCGGCAGAAGGCGGGATGCGCGATGCGCTCAGCATTTTGGATCAGGTGCTGTCGTTTGGCGACAACAAGGTGACGTTGGACAATGCCCTGCTTGTGACGGGGAGCGTGACGCGCGAAAATCTGATCAAGTATCTGAGCCAGGTTCAAAACCATGAAACGGTTGCGGGACTTCAAACGATTCATGCGATTCTTGACGAAGGAAAAGATTCCAAGCGCCTGCTTGAAGATCTGATCAATTGCTGTCGCGATCTGCTGCTATATAAGCAGGCACCGGAAATGCTTGAACAAACAGGTTCGGTCATGATTGACGACGAGTTTAAAAGCATGGCTGAAAAAAGCAATCCGGAAACGCTTTACCGATATATCGATACGCTAAACGAGCAGCAGGAAAACATGCGCTATTCGATGCATCAGTCCGTCTATCTTGAAGTCTTGACGGTCAAGCTCGCAAAGATTGACGGAAAAGAACGTAAAACAAGCGTTCAATCATTGCAGACGGCACCTGAAACTTTGGATGAGCTGAATGATCTGCAAAGACAGGTCAAGGAGTTAAAAGACCAGGTCAAAAATCTCTTAGGCAAAACCAATCGTGGATTTTCCGGCGAAAAAACGTCAAGGCCCGCTAAAAAAACCGTTCAGCATTATGAAATCAAGATTGACGTCGCAAGCATCTATCGGATTCTCGGCAGTGCAACCAAGGGCGACAAGAATCGTTTCTTTGACTGTATGAACGACATTTTGAGCACCCTTAACATTTCTTCCAGAGCAATGTTTAAGATGTGCGAAATCGAAGCGGCAGGACCTGAAGGAATTATTTTGAGTTTTAACAATGAATTCATCTGCGGTCGCATTATCAACGAAGAAAGAGTGCGCGACGAATTCGAAAACAGCGTCGGTCGCATCTATGGTGACGCTAAAAAAATCGTGTACGTTCCAAAGAATCGTTGGCTGAATATCAGACAGGAATATATCAAACAGATGCGATCGGGGACGATTCCAAAGGATGCGGCAGAAATTCCGTCAGACCAGACAAAAGAGCATGAAGATGACATCGTTCAAGAGGCGGAAGATATTTTTGGCAAAGATTTGATTGAAATCAAAGAAGATTGAAAGGATGATTTATTATGATGCGTGGAATGAACATGCAAGGAATGATGAAGCAGATGCAAAAGCTTCAAAAGAATATGCAAAAGGATCAGGAAGAACTGCAAAAAACAGTTTTTGAAGGTCATGCGCCAGATGATGCCGTTGTCGTAAAATTTACGGGCGACCATAAGATGCAGGATATTGAAATCAAAGAAGAAGCAGTTGATCCTGATGACGTCGACATGCTGCAGGATCTTGTGATTGCCGCAGTCAACGATGCGATCAAAAAGGTCGAGCAGGAAACGCAGCGCACGATGGGCAAGTATTCTCGCAACATTCCTGGACTTTAAAGATAAGGGGACTTGGATCAGATGCAATATCCTGAACCGATTGCCAAATTGATCGACAGCTATATGCGTCTTCCCGGAATCGGTGAGAAGACGGCGGTCCGCTTGGCATTTTTTACGATCGACATGGATGAAGAAGACGTTTCGGAATTTTCGAAGGCTTTGGTTTCAGCTAAAAGCGATCTGCACTATTGCAGTTTGTGCGGAAACATTACCGAAAGCGATCCGTGCGTAATCTGCGCTGACAAGACGCGCGACCAGCAGCAGGTAATCGTCGTCGAGCAGGTAAAAGACGTGATGGCTTTCGAAAAATTGCGTGATTACCACGGGCTTTACCATGTTTTGCACGGAGTTCTTTCTCCAAGCGAAGGAATCGGACCTGAAGACATCAACGTCAAGGGGCTGATTCGAAGACTTCAGGCCAACCCTGAAATCAAAGAGGTTATTTTGGCGACGAATGCCACCCCTGAAGGAGAGGCAACGGCAATGTACATCTCTCGTTTGATCAAGCCGGCCGGAATCAAAACAACTCGACTTGCACACGGTCTGGCAGTCGGAAGCGATATCGAATACGCAGATGAAATGACGCTGTTCAAAGCAGTCGAAGGGCGTCAGGAAATCTGAAACAGAGGTGATTTTCATGTTTGGAAGAAAGCGACATATTCTTCGTAGCACATATGATGAATTTTTGCTGGATGCAATCGATGATGCAAAAATGATCTGGGATCATGCGCGTCAGACCGAAGAAGCCGTTTATGATTCCGATGATGAATTGACGGCCGAAACGAAGCTTGCGCGCGCAAAATATGAATTTTTATATCGTGAAGCCAAGCTGAGAAAAGTTCACGGACGCATGCAATCTTCAGTATTCGGCAAATGAGGCAGTCAGGAGAAATCCTGGCTTTTTTATTTCGGGGAAATACAGTAAAATAGTAGTTAAAGAGAAATGAGGTCAAAAAATTGAGTGGAATGTTTATCACGTTCGAAGGGACTGACGGTTCCGGAAAGACGAGCGTAATCAAGGCGATTGTCAAAGAACTGGAAAAGAATGGGAAAACAGAATATGTTCTGACCAGGGAACCCGGCGGAAACAGAATTTCCGAAGCAATCAGAAACGTCATTTTGGATGAGCGCTTTGTTGAGATGGATGAGCGAACCGAAGCTTTGCTTTATGCAGCGGCCAGAAGACAGCATATCGTTGAAACGATCAATCCGGCGCTTTCAGCCGGCAAGCTGGTTTTATGCGACCGATTCGTTGACAGCTCAATTGTTTATCAAGGAGCAGGGCGTTCCATCGGCACTGATAGGATAGCCGAGATGAATCGTTTTGCAACGGACGGACTGACGCCGGATTTGACGATTTTCTTAGACATTGAGCCAGAGCTTGGACTTGAAAGAATCAGACGAAACAGACAAGACGAGGTAAACCGCTTGGATCACGAAAAGATGTCGTTTTATCGGACGGTTCATGATGCATACTTGGAATTGGCAACCAAAGATTCAAAGCGAATTGTCGAAGTAGATGCTTCTCAGCCGCTTGAAGCCGTGATTTTTGAAGTGCGTGAAATTTTGAAAAAGCGCGCACCGGAGTTTTTTGCCTGACGTAAGGGTTCGGAAAAGACAGGGGGATTATTTATGAAACTAGTCGTTACAATCGTTCAAGATAAGGACAGCAACCGTTTAAGCAATGCTTTCATCGAGTCAGACATCAGAGCAACCAAGCTTTCGTCGACAGGCGGATTCTTGCGTTCGGGAAATACGACTTTTTTGATTGGGATTGAAGATGATCGTGTGGAAGAAGTTCTCGGAATCATCAAAGAAGTTTCCAAAAAACGCTCAGAATACGTGACGCCGTCGGTAAACGTCGACAGTCCGATCGAAGCAACGAGCACGTATCCGATTGAAGTCGAAGTCGGCGGGGCCACCGTGTTCGTTTTGCCGGTTGAGCAGTTTTTGCATTTTTAATCATGAAACAGAAGATTACGGAATTGCAGCCCCGTCTGACTGAGCATTTTATGAAGCTGACAGAAGCAGGAAAACTGTCGCATGCATATTTGTTTGCCGGTCCTGCCGGCACAGGCAAGTCTGAACTTGCGCTTTTTGTTGCGCAGACCGTTTTTTGCACTGACAAGCAGGCCGGGATGCCTTGCGGAAGGTGCAGCGAATGCAGACGAATTGCCGATCACGGCTTTCCGGACGTCGTTGAGGTGGCTCCTGACGGTGCATCGATCAAGGTTGATCAGATCCGTTTCTTAAAAGCAGAGTTCAGCAAAAGCGGGGTCGAAGGAACAAAGAAAATATTTATCATCTCTGATGCTGAAAAGATGACTGCGAGTGCCGCAAACAGTCTGTTGAAATTTTTGGAAGAGCCAAGCGGCGACGTGTGTGCATTTTTGCTGACGGAAAATGCCAATTTGATCTTGCCGACCATTATTTCGCGTTGTCAGGAATTTGAGCTTCAGGCACTCGGGTTTGACGAGTTGTCTGAAAAACTGCAACAGGCGGGGATTTCAAAAGATAAGGCCAGCTTATTGCTGGGGTTGACAGATAGCCTGGAGATTGCAATCGAGTTGTCAAAAGACGATGAGTTTGCGACGATGACGGCTGACGTCTGGGAGTGGTTCAAACTTATCATGACAAATGATTTACGAGCTTTCGTCAACGTAACGACGCATTTGAAGCAGTATTTCAGTGACAGATCAAGGCAGGATATGCTGCTTGATCTGATTGTTTTGCTGGTTCGCGACGTCATGCTGCTCAAGTTTGAAGAACACGGGAGAACGTCGTTTGCGATGCATCATGATGAATTGCGCGCATTTTCGGAAAAAATAAGCACACAAAGAGCCTGCCAAGCGACGGAACTTGTTTTGGACTCAAGAAAACTGCAAGCAATCAACGTTTCCTTCCAAAACATCATTGAAACGTTGACGCTGAAACTTGTAAGTTGTTATCATGAGTAGATGAAGGTGATATTTTGAAGAAACGTGAACTTTTTGACAGTTTTGAACAAATGGAGAAATCGTCGCAGCAGATGCAAAGAACGATTGCGAGCGTCAAGGAAGAGATGGAGCGAATCGTTGAGCAAAATGCAGAGCTTGCGATTGAAAACAGCCATTTGCGTGCGAGACTTCAAGAACTTGAAGAAAGAAACAACAGGCAAAAGGGCAAGACGACGAAAAACGGTTTGTCCAAATCGCGACAAAATCTTGAAAAACTTTATGAAGAAGGTTTTCACGTCTGCAACGTGGACAACATGTACGGATCGCGACGCGTCAATGATGAACCGTGCGTTTTTTGCCAGGACGTGATTTATGGAGAGAGACACTGATGAGCATAGAGAAAATGAGCAGTTTTTCCGGCGTGCATGAAACGGGGACGCTCTACCTCGTTCCGACGCCTATCGGTAATTTGGGTGATATGACGGAACGAGCAGTCAAGACCCTGACGGAAGTCGATTTGATTTGTGCCGAGGATACGCGCAATACTCAAAAATTATTGAATCACTTTGAAATCGATACGCCACAGATAAGTTTTCATGAGCACAACACGAAAGAAAGAATTCCGCAGCTGATTGAAAAACTTTTGGCCGGCAAAAATCTGGCACAGGTAAGCGATGCCGGAATGCCTTCAATCAGTGATCCGGGACACGAGCTTGTGGTTGCCTGCATCGAAAACAAGATTCCCGTTGCTCCGCTTCCGGGACCGAATGCGGCTTTGACGGCATTGATTGCTTCCGGGCTTTTGCCGCAGCCGTTTTTGTTTTATGGTTTTTTGCCAAGGAAAAACAAAGAACAAAAAGAGGAGCTTGAAAAGCTCAATAATCAGACGGTAACGCTGATTTTCTATGAAGCTCCGCATCGATTGAAAAAAACGGTTCAGGCAATGGCTGACGTCTTTGGACCCGACAGACGCGTCGTTTTGTGTCGCGAATTGACCAAGCGATATGAGGAATTTTTGCGCGGAACGCTCCTTGATGCTTTGAAATTTGCGGAAGAAGATGAGGTTCGCGGCGAATTCGTCCTGATCGTTGAGGGCAATTCTCATGTTGAGACGCTTGAAAACGCTGATTTAAGCGAAAACACGATTGAAGAGGAGGTCAATTCCTTGATCGAATCAGGAAAAAAGCCGAATGATGCCATTAAAGAAGTGGCCAAAAGGCGCAAAATGAAAAAGCAAGAAGTTTACAATATCTTTCATCACCTTGATGATTAGGAGGGATTGTTTTGGAAAGCAAAGGATTCAGCGAAAAACACCGCGTCACCTACTATGAAACCGATATGAACGGGACCGTCGGGTTAGGACGTTTGGTTGATTTGATGATGCTTTCATGTAATGATCAAAGCGATGCCGTTGGCCTTTCAAGCGAAAAAGTCAATCAGATGGGCTTAGGCTGGATCGTTACGCAAAACATGATCGATATCAAACGACTTCCTCGAAGAAACGAAACGATTTATATTACGACTCATGCCAAAAGCTATAACCGCTATTTTTGCTACCGCGATTTTTGGATCCATGACATCAGGAAGCAGGAACTGGCACATATGCATACGGTGTTTGCGTTGATGGATCAAAATGAGCGCAAAATCGTCAGGATTCCGGAAAATCTGATTGAACCATATCATTCAGAATATGCGACCAAGATTGAAAGATTGCCGCTTCCAAAGGAACTTGAGCGAATCGATCGCCAAAAAGAATATGAAGTTCGTTTTTGGGATATTGATATCAATCAGCACGTCAACAACGTTCATTATTTTGAATGGATGCTTGATGCGCTTGATCTTGATTTTTTGATCAAATATCAGCCCGTAAGCATGAATATCGAGTATAAAAAGGAGATTCGCTACGGTCAAAAAGCCGTCAGTCAAGCACAAATAACCATGACGGGCGTCGAGACTGTCACGACTTTCCATGAAATCAAGGTCAATGATGAGCTTTCCTGTCGAGCAGTTTGTGATTGGAAACTGCGCAAAGAAGAATGGATAATGTAGAGCGTGCAAACATGAGACTGAAAAAACTCTGTCTCAAATTGAAACACCGGATGATTTGCAATTGATTGCAGATCATCCGGGTTTTTGTTTATATCGGACGGGAGTGCAGGATTTAGAGGCGTGTCATTATGGTGTTTTTTGCTTTTTTATTTGATGACTTTTGATAACAACGGTGACCAAACATATTGTACCTATAGATATAATAAAATGGTTAGAAATATTGTGGGATATTGATTTCAGCTAATGTCAAGAACACTAGTGATAACATGGAATGTTAGAAGAAAGCACATCACATGATAGGTATAATTAGCAATTTCATTAAAACTATGTTAGAATAAGTTAATAAAGTTTAAAGGGGTCGGTGGATGCTATGTTAGATGGAAAGTATCGCAAGGAACTAACCGTTGACGGAAAAAAATATTCATATTGCGATTTTGCAGAATTTCTTGAAGATAAGGGTCAACGAATCGAGGAAATGCCTTATACGATCAGAATTTTGCTGGAACTTGCCTTAAGGAAGAGCGCTGAAAAACCATATCTTAAGAGGTACTTGGAAGACTTCATCGATTGGGACGAAAAACATGATCATGACGTCGTTTTTAAACCTGAACGCGTTGTTTTGCAAGATTTGACGGGCGTTCCGGCAATGGTCGATCTGGCTTCGATGCGTGATGAAATGAAACGGCGCGGAGGAGACGTCGAAACGATCAATCCTGACGTTTCGGTTCACATGGTCGTTGATCATTCCGTCCAAGTCGACAGTGCCGGCAATGATGAGGCATTTGATTTCAACGTCAAGCGCGAATTTGAAAGAAACAACGAACGCTATACGTTCCTTAAATGGGCACAGGACAGTTTTGACAATTTTAAGATTATTCCGCCCGATACGGGAATCATTCATCAGGTCAATCTGGAATATCTTTCTCCGGTCATTAATCAAAGAAACGGTGTACTGTTCCCTGATACGCTGGTCGGAACGGATTCGCATACGACGATGATCAACGGACTCGGCGTTTTAGGCTGGGGCGTTGGCGGAATCGAAGCTGAAGCGGGGATGCTTGGTCAGGAATCATATTTCCCGCTGCCAAAAGTTGTCGGCGTCAAGCTGACAGGAAAAAAGCGTCCGGGGGTAACGGCCACCGATTTGGCGCTGACGCTGACAAATCTGCTTCGCAAGCACAATGTTGTCGGCAAGTTCGTCGAATATTACGGCGACGGCTTGAAGAATCTGCCGCTGGCTGACCGTGCGACGATTGCAAACATGGCACCTGAATACGGGGCAACTTGTGGGTATTTCCCGATTGACGATCAGACAATCGAGTATTTGAAACTGACGGATCGTCCTCAAGAAACGATTGATCTCGTTGAAGCATATGCGGAAAAGAATCATTTGCGCTATCAGGAACGAGAAGATTCGCAAAGGCATTATTCAGAATATGTCGAACTTGATCTCTCGACGGTCAAGAGCAGCGTTGCCGGTCCAAGCCGCCCGCAGGATCTGGTAACGCTTGACAAGCTGCCGGATAATTTCAGGTATTATGACGATGACCTGCCCCAAAATCTCGATTTTGACATGGGAAACGAGCATTTCAGCCTTCGTCCGGGTGCTTTGGGTCTTGCCGCAATCACGAGCTGCACGAACACGTCCAATCCGGAAGTTTTGATTTGTGCCGGCTTGCTTGCCAAAAGAGCAATCGAACGCGGATTAAAGGTTCCGGCATACGTCAAGACTTCGCTTTCTCCCGGCTCTCGCGTCGTGACCGAATATCTGAAGGCTTCCGGTTTGCAGCCTTATTTGGACAAGCTGGGCTTCAATTTGACAGGGTATGGCTGCATGACCTGCATCGGCAATTCCGGTCGTTTGAAGGAAGAAGTTGCGGTTGCCGTGGAAAAGACAGGGTATCCGCTTGCTGCAATTGAAAGCGGAAATCGTAATTTTGAAGGACGCGTCAATCCGCTTATCAAGGACACTTATCTTGCTTCGCCTCCAATGGTCGTGGCTTACGCGCTTGCCGGAACGCTTGACGTCGATTTGGAACATCAGCCGCTTGGCAAAGATTCTGAAGGAAAAGACGTCTATTTGAAAGAAATCTGGCCTGAACCTGAAGAAATCACGAATTGCATTCATAATTACGTTAAACCCGAACTCTTTTCCGAAAATTACAATGGCATCTTTAAGCAAAACGAGGTCTGGAACAGACTCGTTCCGCCGGTTGGCGAAACTTATGAGTGGGATGAAAAATCCACTTACCTGGCTTCTGCACCGTTTTTTGACGATAAGGGCGGACAAGCGCATCTGTCCGGACTGCGCGTTTTGGCCAAACTGGGCGACACCATCACGACTGACCACATCTCGCCTGCAGGTTTTATCGGCCCTGACACTCCTGCCGGAAGGTATTTGAAGGAGCATGACGTTTTGGTGCGCGATTTTAATTCCTACGGTTCGCGTCGCGGCAATCATGAGGTGATGGTGCGCGGAACGCTTGCCAATATTCGCTTGAAAAACAAACTGGCAAAGGGAAAGAGCGGCGGGTTCACGTATGATTGGTTCGATGAAAAGGATACGACGATTTACGAGGCGGCGATGAACTATCGCAAACACGGAATCGGGTCAGTCGTTTTGGCTGGAAAGGACTACGGAATGGGATCGTCGCGCGACTGGGCCGCTAAAGGCGTCAAACTTCTGGGAGTCAAAGCCGTCATTGCAGAAAGCTTTGAACGAATCCATCGTTCAAATCTTGTCATGATGGGAGTTTTGCCGCTGCAGTATCTTCCGGGAGAAAATGCTGACAGCTTGGGTCTTGATGGCTCGGAAGCGTTTGAAATCGAGCTTGAGGACAAAATGGCTCATGTAACTGCAAAAAACGATGATCATCAAATCGAATTCGAGGCAAAAGTAAGATTTGATGCGCCGATTGACGAGGAATACTATAAAACCGGCGGAATTTTGCAGTACGTTTTAGAGGACAAATAACTTATTTTTGAGGACTGCATTTGCATTAAGGAGGTTTTTTATGGATTTGCCAAGAGGATTGGCTGGGGTCGTTATCGATCAAACCAGCATCAGTTCAACGAAAAATGCCAGACTGACATACAGCGGCTACCCGATTGAAGAAATTTGTCAGGCATCTTTTGAAGAGGTTGTTTATTTATTGTGGTACGGACGTCTGCCAAACAAAGAGGAACTGCAAAAGTTTCGCAAGATGCTTGTTCGCAAGATGGTTTTGCCGGCAGAAACCGTTCGGCTTTTGTTGTATATTGCCCGCGAACCGCAGCATCCGATGAGTATCCTGCGCACGACGACTTCATTGCTTGGGACTACTAACGACGTGGAGCACGATGAACCGCCTCGCATTTTGTCGAAGATGCTGACGGTCATTGCGGCAATCGTCAGAATCAGAAACAACGAGCCGTTGATTGACGTTGATGAGAAGATGGGCGTCGTTGAAAACTTCTTGTACATGCTGACCGGTGAAAGGCCGGATGAAGAATTGGCCAAGATGTTTTCAACCGTCATGATTCTTCAGGCTGATCATGAATTCAATGCATCGACTTTCACGGCAAGAGTCGTGGCTTCGACTTTTGCAGATTATTATTCATGTTTGACGGCCGCTGTTTGCGCATTGAAAGGACCGCTTCACGGTGGAGCGAACGAACGCGTTTTTGAAATGCTTGAAAAAATTTACGATCATGACATGGATCCGATTGATTACGTAAAAGATGCGTTCAAGCGCGGACGAAAGGTGATGGGTTTCGGTCACAGAATCTACAAGCACGGAGATCCGCGTGCGAAGCTTTTGCGTCCGATTGCGGAAAAAATGGCCAAACGTACCGGCAATATGTATTTCTTTGAAGTTCAAACAGAAATTGCCGACTATATGCTGAAGGAAAAAGGGCTGTATCCTAACGTTGATTACTATACGGCTTTGATTTATCATTGCGTCGGTCTGAAAAAGGATGTCTTTACGACGATTTTTGCGGCCTGCAGAACTGCCGGATGGTTGGCGCACGTAATGGAACAGCGTCGCGAAAAGACTTTGATTCGACCGTGTTCCGAATACGTCGGACCTGACGAGCGCCACTATCTTCCGGATGTCAATGATTAGCGAGGGGGATTTTTATGAGTGAAAAGATTAAGATGACAGACGGAAAGCTGACCGTCCCTGACAATCCGCAGATTCCGTTTATTTCAGGCGACGGAATCGGACCTGAAATTTGGGCTGCTGCAAAAGAAGTTTTTGATGCGGCCGTCAAAAAGGCATACGCGGGGCAAAAAGCCGTTGACTGGATTCCGCTTTTGGCCGGGCAGACTGCATTTGACCAAACGGGACAATGGCTTCCGGATGAAACGCTTGAAACGCTCAAGGAAAACCTTGTTGCAATCAAAGGACCGCTGACGACGCCCGTTGGCAAGGGACATCGCTCGATTAACGTGACGCTTCGACAAAAGCTCGATCTTTATGCATGTTTCAGACCGGTCAAATACTATGAAGGAACGCCGTCTCCGGTCAAGGAACCTGAAAAAGTCGACATTGCAATTTTTCGGGAGAACACGGAAGATATCTATGCGGGGATTGATTTTGCGGAGGGCAGCACCGGAGCTGAAAAATTGAAAGCACTGCTTGAAGAAGAAGGTCAGTTGGAAAAGGTCCGCTTTCCGAAGACTTCCGCTTTTGCGATCAAGCCGATCTCAAAAGAAGGAAGCGTGCGATTGGTCAAAGCTGCAATTGATTATGCGCTCGGTCACGGAAGAAAAAACGTGGCGCTCGTGCATAAAGGAAACATCATGAAAAAGACTGAAGGCTCGTTTAAACAGTGGGGCTATGATGCTTGCTTGGCTTATGGCAATGAAGTGTTTACTCAGCCTGAATATGATGAGGTCTTCAAGACTTGCGGCAAGGAGGCTGCCGAACAAAAGAAGGACGAGGCTAAAGTTTTCGTAAGCGACGTCATTTGCGACAATTTCTTTCAGCAAACGCTGCTTTATCCTGATAAATTCGATGTTGCCGCAACAATGAATCTTAACGGAGATTATATTTCGGATGCGTTGGCGGCACAAGTCGGGGGCATCGGTATTGCTCCCGGAGCAAACATTAATTATCAGACGGGGCGAGCCATTTTTGAGGCAACGCACGGAACCGCACCGCAATTTGCCGGACAAGACAAACTCAATCCGACCTCGATTATTTTGTCGGGCGCAATGATGTTTGATTACCTTGGGTGGACCGAAGTTTCAGAATTGATTGAAAAAGCAGTTGCAAAGGCGATTTCAAACAAGCATGTCACGATTGACTTTGCCGAAAAGATGGATGGAGCAACGACGCTGAAAACAAGCGAATTTGGGCATTACGTTGCTGAAATTTTGAAATAGACAAAAAAAGGATCGGGTTTATCCCGATCCTTTTTTGTCGCAAATTTTGAGCGTCAAAAAGATTAGAAGTCGTTTTTTGAATCCTTATCAGATTTTTCACTTCAAAACCAGTCGGTTTATGTTAAGATATCATATGGAAGATTATACAGACAAAAAAGGACGATAATTAATGAAAATTCTAGCGATTGATACTTCCAATCAGCCATTGAGCGTGGCCGTTTTGGAAGATGGCAATTTGCTCAGTCAGGCGACCTGTACGAAAACGAAAAATCACAGCGTGAAGCTGTTGCCGCTGATTGAGCGGCTGATGGAAGATGCAAAACTCAAACCTTGTGAGCTTGATCGAATCGTGGTGGCAAAGGGCCCCGGTTCATATACCGGTTTGAGAATCGGCGTTGCAACCGCTAAAACTTTGGCATACACGTTGGACAAAGAATTGGCGGGCGTATCGAGTCTTGAAGTTTTGGCCGCTGCATTTCCAAAAACGGAAAAAAGCGTTCTCGTACCGTTGTTTGACGCAAGGCGCGGCAACGTCTTCGCCGGGGCTTACCGCTATGATGAAAACGGGCTTTTGCAGACGGTCATGTCCGATCGGCATATTGCTGTTGCTGATTTGTGTGAAGAATTTGCTTCACAAAACGTGATTTTTGTCGGCAGGGACGCGCAGGCCTATTCTGATTTGATCAATGAAAAATGCAAAAAAGGCACCATTTCTTCTTTTGGTTTCAATTATCCTCGAGCAGATGTTTTGGGGATGCTTGGCGAAAAGGAAAAATGCGTCGACGTCAACGATTTTGTTCCGAATTATTTGCGAATGACCCAAGCTGAGGCTCAATGGCTTGAGAAACATCCGGAGGGGAAAGATGAGCATGACTCCTATGTTGAAAAAATTTAAAACTGGCTTCAACCGCTTATTTGGCAGTAAAAATGACAGTCAATTGGAATTTAAATGCAGAAACGTCAAAGTCAAGGGGTATGAATATCTCTTCGTGCGCGCAGTCGTTCCGGATATTCCCGAAATTTTGGATATCGAACGTGCAGTCTATAAGGGGCAGACTCCTTGGAATTTTGAAAACTTCGAAGCTCAGATCAGGGAGCAGGAAAGAACGCTGTATCTGGTAGTCCGACACAACGATGAGATGGTCGGTTTTGCGGGATGCGACATGAAATACGCAACGCATGAGGCGCATATCACGAATATTGCCGTTTTGCCTCCTTATCAAAACTTAGGATTGGGTCAGATGCTGATTAAAACTTTGATTGACGAAGCAGACAAAAGGGGTCTCAGAAAAGTCAGTCTTGAAGTCAGACAAAGCAACGTTAATGCCCATGAGGCATACCGCTTTGCAGGCTTTGTCGATCGAATCGTGAAAAAAGACTACTATACTGACAGTCCGGCAGAAGATGCCATCGAAATGGTTTACAGCATCAATGCCAACAAGAGAAAGGAACGAATGACGAATGGCTGAAGACAGAAATCTCATTTTGGCCTTTGAATCAAGTTGTGATGAAACAAGCGTGGCCGTGATTGAAAACGGAAATAAAATTCTTTCCAACATTGTGGCAACCCAAATCAAAAGCCACAAGCGTTTTGGAGGCGTTGTTCCGGAAGTGGCGAGTCGCCATCATATTGAACAGGTTACGTACTGTATCGATGACGCATTGTGTGAAGCAAACGTCGACTATGATGATTTGGATGCGGTCGCCGTTACTTACGGACCAGGCTTGGTTGGTTCGCTGCTCGTTGGCGTGACTGCTGCAAAAACGGTTGCGTATGCTCATGATTTGCCGCTTGTTCCGGTTAATCATATGGCAGGACACATTTACGCCGCAAGGTTTGCAGGAGAACTGCATTTTCCAGCATTGGCGCTGCTTGTTTCAGGCGGTCATACCGAACTGGTCTATTTAAGTGGTCCTTATGATTTCAAGATTATCGGCGAAACAAGAGACGATGCCTGCGGTGAAGCTTATGATAAGGTCGGACGAGTTCTTGGCCTGACGTATCCGGCCGGAAAACAGATTGATGAAATGGCTCACAAGGGTCAGGACACGTTCCATTTTCCGCGCGCAATGGAAAAAGAGGACAATTTCGACTTTAGCTTCAGCGGGTTAAAGAGCGCATTCATCAATACGGTTCATCATGCCGACCAAATAGGCGAAAAACTTGATGAAAACGATCTTGCTGCCAGCTTTCAACAAAGCGTCGTCGACGTTTTGGCAGAAAAAACGGTTCGCTGCCTGAAAGAATTTCCGGTAAAACAACTTATTCTTGCCGGAGGAGTCGCGGCTAATCAGGGCTTGCGGACTCGTCTTGATGAAGAGCTTCAGGCATTCGACGATGTTGAACTGATCAAGGCACCGCTCAGACTTTGCGGTGACAATGCGGCAATGATCGGAGCTGCCGGTTACGAAGCATATCTTGCAGGAATCAGAGGAGGATTAGATCTTAACGCTGATCCAAGTCTGGAATTTGATTGGATCTAAAACACGTCATAAACAGCTTGAAAATAAAAAGGATTTTTCCAAAAGACGGGAAAGATCCTTTTTTTGATGCGAAAAATTCAGACGTGGGGTCTTCAGTGCGGAAATTACGAAAAAAACGTAATTGAAAGGTCTCATCCAATAAAAATAAGGCTTCTGAAACGGTTGTGCGTTTCAGAAGCCTTATTTGATCAAGCCAGGAATTCTTCCAGCTCCATGCTTGCTTGTTCCCAGTTTTCTTCTGCTTCAGCGAGTTTTTTGGAAATTTCCTGCAGCTTTGCCTGAAGTTCGCCCATTTTTTCCAAGTCATTATAGTTTTCAGGTGAGGACATCTGATTTTCCAAGTCATTTTTTTGAGCGTCAAGTTTTTCGACGAGTTGTTCAAATTCTTCAACGCTGCGTTTTAGTCTGCGTTCTTGTTTTTGACGTTCCTTTCCTTGCTGATAATTGACTTTTCCGGTTGAGACTTCTTTTGGAGAATTTTCAATCGGTGTTTCGGCTGTTGATTTGGCAGCGGCAATTTCTTCTTGTTCTGCCTTTTTTTCGAGATAATAGTCATAGTCACCGAGATAAAGCGTCGAACCTTGCGGAGCGATTTCGAGGACACAAGTGGCTACCTTGTTGATGAAATAGCGGTCATGCGAAACGAACAAAACGGTTCCGTTAAAGTCCATAACGGCATTTTCAAGGACTTCTTTGCTGTCGATGTCAAGGTGGTTGGTCGGTTCGTCAAGAATCAAGAAATTATCGTGTTTCATGGCGAGTTTGGTTAAAAGCAGACGTGCCTTTTCGCCGCCCGACAGGTTGTGAACAACTTTGGAAACATCATCACCGATAAAAAGAAAACTTCCAAGTATCGAACGAATATCTTTTTCCGGCGTTGTCGGATGATCATCCCAAAGCTCGTTTAAAACGGTTTTTTTGTCATGCAGGTTATGCTGTTCCTGATCGTAGTATCCGACTTTGACGTTCGTGCCAAATTCAGAGCTGCCTTTGACAAACGGAATTTGACCTAAGACGCTTTTTAAAAGCGTTGATTTTCCGATTCCGTTTGGACCAACGATGGCCATGACCTGATTTTTTCTCAGATCGATATTGATTGGCGAAGAAATGATGCGACCGTCATATCCGATTGCGGCATCTTTGACGGTTAAAACGATGTTTCCGCTTTGAGAATCGGCCGTGAATTTGAAATGAGGGCCTTTTTCATCTCCTTCAGGACGCTCGAGACGTTCCATTTTTTCAAGCTGCTTTCTGCGACTTTGTGCACGTTTGGTGGTTGAGGCACGAACCAGGTTTTTGTTTACAAAATCTTCCAGTTTGGAAATTTCGGCCTGCTGCTTTTCATAATTTTTCCAATCCTGTCGAAGTCGTTCGGCCTTTTGATCGATATATGCCGAATAATTTCCTTTATAGTAGCTGCTGTGATGATGACTGATCTCATAGACTTCTTTGACGATTCGATCAAGAAAATAGCGGTCGTGCGAAACGATGAGCAGCGCGCCTTTATAGTTTTGGACGTATCCTTCAAGCCAGGTTAAAGTGTCGATGTCAAGATGGTTCGTAGGTTCGTCCAAAATAAGAAGATCACGTTGTTCCAAAAGCAGTTTTGCCAAGGCAAGTCGCGTTTTTTGACCACCGGAAAGCGATGAGATTTTGCGATCATAGTCCTCTTGTTCAAAATGAAAACCATGAAGCACTGAACGAACTTCTGCTTCGTAGCCGTATCCGTTTTGTTCTTCAAAGTCATGAAGCAGCTGATCATATTGGTTCAAAAGCTGAGAATATGCGGAAGATGAATGATCTGCACCTGGATCTGCAATTTTTGCTTCCATTTCGTGCAGATTTTTTTCCATGATTTGAAGTCTTTCGAAAACGCTGAGCATTTCAGCATAAATCGTTTTATCTGATTCAAGTCCGGTGTTTTGGGCGAGATAGCCGATTGTCAAGCCTTTTTTCTTGGTTATCTGGCCCGCATCGGGCGACTCGTTTCCGATAATCATCTTGAGCAGCGTCGATTTTCCGACGCCGTTTCGACCGACGAGCGCAATTCGCGAGTTGTCTGAAACATCTAAGCTGACATTTTCAAACAAAGTATCTGCCCCAAAATAGCGGGCAACTTGTTGAACTTGTAAGAGTATCATTTGGTTCACCTTTTCATTGATTGTGGAAAATATTCACAAACATTTTATGTAAGCGTTTAGAAGAGCTTTATATCAATCACGCTTTTCATCAAAGTTTGTGAATTAAGTAACTTTTTTGTTTTAATGTTTGAATTTGTATGCTAAAATTTATAAGTAAGCATGACAGACAGGGGGACTATCCTATGACATCGCAAAATATTCCCAAGGCTACGGCCAAACGTTTGCCGATTTATTATCGCTACCTTAATATGTTGTCAGATGCCGGCAAAAAACGCGTCAGTTCAAATGAACTGGCTGAGGCGGTCAAAGTTGACTCTGCGACTATCCGCCGGGATTTTTCTTATTTCGGAGCACTTGGAAAACGTGGCTATGGCTATGATGTCGAGAATCTTTTGGAATTTTTCAAAAAGACGCTCAACCAGGATAAGCTGACAAACGTTGCTTTGATCGGCGTCGGCAATCTTGGTCATGCGTTGCTCAACTTCAATTTTCATAAAAGCAACAACGTCAGAATCAATGCTGCATTTGACATCAACGAAGAAATTACCGGAACGATTCAAAGCGGCGTTCCCATTTATCCGATGGAGGATATGAAGGAACAGCTCAAGATTCAGCAGATCGAAATCGTGATTTTAACGGTTCCTGCCAATGTTGCTCAAGGAGTTACGAACGATTTGATTGAAGTAGGAGTCAAGGGAATTTTGAACTTTACGCCGCTCAGGATATCAGTGCCTGAGTCCGTGCTGGTCCAAAACGTCGATCTTACGAATGAGCTCCAAACTTTGATTTACTTCCTTGATTTGGAGAAACAATCTTAAGAACTCAGTCGGAAAGTTTTTCTTTCCGACTTTTTTTATAGATTGATGAGCATGACCGTCAGATTCATCAGCATATGCACGATCATGCTGGTTCTGATTTTGCCGCTTTTTTCATAGACATAGCATAAAATAAGTCCGATTGCCGCATAGACGATAAAGTGTCCGTCGCCGTGACCTATTGAAAATACAGTGCTTGAAATCAGTGCGCAGACTAATCTGGGGAGCACGCTTGAAAAATTGCCGAAGAAGAATTTTCTGAAAACAAGTTCCTCGGTAATTGGAGCCGCAATGACCGGACACAGAAAATAGTACGGATATTGATGAATAATCTCAATGAACATGTTGGTGTTTTCTGATCCGGACGGCTGATGCAAAACGTTGACCTCAAAGGTAGTGAGCAGTATTTGTGCAGCGAGCGTTGCGATAAGACCAAGACCGATCAGAATTGCTTCATGCGTAGCTTGAGTGCATTTCTCAGTCGAATCGACGGGGTTTTTAAACGAAAACCTTCTATTAAGAAAAATCATCGCTGAAGCGCCAAGCAGCCAAATGAGCGTGCAAATCAGGTAAACAGGCCCGTTGCGGAAATAATGAGGGATCATGAGTTGGCAAATCATGATGAAAAGATAGGCGCTTGTTAATGCAAGGCCGTTGGCTGAATTTTGTTTATTCAAATAAGAGCCTTCTTTCTTTTCGATTTTGAGCTTTTACCATTATAGCACATAAGAGCTTGAAGTGGCCTTTACCAAACCTTAACAACTTTTTTGATTCGTTGAAAAGCGCGGTCTGATGCGGTTTTAAAACACGTTTTTAGCACTCTTTGCATGAGAGTGATAAAAAATGCTTGCAATTGATTCTGAAAGTGGTTATAGTAAGAACTGTAATTAGTTAGCACTTAAATGTTGAGAGTGCTAAAAAGACTTTGGAGGGATATAACGTGCTTAAACCATTAGGAGATCGTGTCATTTTAGAGGTTCAAAAAGAAGAGGAACAAACCGTTGGCGGAATCGTTCTTGCAAGCAATGCAAAAGAAAAGCCGCAAACGGGCAAAGTATTGGCCGTTGGTACAGGACGTGTCCTTGATAACGGTGAAAAAGTCGTTCCTTCTGTCAAAGAAGGAGATACGGTCGTGTTTGACAAGTATGCCGGAACAGAAGTGAGCTATGAAGGCGAAAAGTACCTGGTAGTTCGCGAAAACGACATCGTTGCAGTTGTTGAATAACGACGGTTTTGTTCATAATTCAAGAATTTTTATGAGGTGAAATTAATAATGGCAAAGGAAATCAAGTTTTCAGAAGATGCTCGTTCAAAGATGCTTGCAGGTGTTGACAAGCTTGCAGATACTGTCAAGTCGACAATCGGTCCCAAGGGGCGCAACGTTGTCCTGGAACAATCATACGGTGCCCCGACGATTACGAATGACGGCGTAACGATTGCCAAAGCAATTGAATTGGAAGATCATTTTGAAAACATGGGAGCAAAGCTTGTTGCGGAAGTTGCTTCGAAGACGAACGATATCGCAGGCGACGGAACGACAACGGCAACTGTTTTGACTCAGGCAATCGTAAATGAAGGCATGAAAAACGTTACTGCAGGCGCAAACCCTGTCGGCATTCGTCGCGGGATTGAACTTGCAACGAAAGCTGCCGTTGACGCATTGAAGAAAATGTCCCACAAGGTTGAATCAAAGAGTGACATTGCTCAAATCGCAGCCATCTCTTCTGCAAATGAAGAAACAGGCAAACTTATTGCTGACGCAATGGAAAAGGTCGGCAATGACGGCGTAATTACGATTGAAGAATCAAAGGGTATTGATACTTCGCTTGACGTTGTTGAAGGAATGCAGTTTGATCGCGGTTATTTGTCACAGTACATGGTAACCGACAATGACAAGATGGAAGCAGACCTTGACAATCCGTACATTTTGGTAACGGACAAGAAGATTTCAAACATTCAGGAAATTTTGCCATTGCTTCAATCAATCGTTGAACAAGGCCGTCCATTGCTGATCATCGCTGACGATGTTGACGGTGAAGCATTGCCAACGCTTGTTTTGAACAAGATTCGCGGCACGTTTAACGTTGTTGCGGTTAAAGCCCCTGGATTTGGCGATCGTCGCAAGGCAATGCTGCAAGATATTGCTGTTTTGACGGGCGCAACGGTAATTACTGACGATCTTGGCTTGCAGCTCAAGGATGCAACGATCAATCAGCTTGGTACCGCAGGTCGCGTTACGGTTACAAAGGAGAACACGACGATTGTTGAAGGTTCAGGCGACAAGGCACAAATCAAGGAACGCGTTGATCAGCTTAGAAAGCAAATTGCCGAAACGACTTCTGACTTCGATCGCGAAAAACTGCAGGAACGTTTGGCAAAACTTGCCGGCGGCGTTGCCGTCATCAAGGTCGGTGCCGCAACCGAAACTGAATTGAAGGAACGCAAGTATCGCATTGAAGATGCTTTGAATGCTACGCGCGCAGCCGTTGAAGAAGGCTTCGTTCCTGGCGGTGGCACGGCATTGGTAAACGTCATCGGTGCTGTTGCAGATCTGAAGGAAAGCGGCGACGTTCAAACGGGTATCAATATCGTTAAGCGCGCTTTGGAAGAACCTGTTCGTCAAATTGCCGAAAATGCAGGTTTGGAAGGCTCCGTAATCGTTGAAAAACTTAAGGAACAGGAACCAGGAATTGGTTATAATGCCGCAACCGACGAATGGGTTGACATGGTTAAGGAAGGCATCGTCGATCCAACCAAGGTAACTCGTTCCGCATTGCAAAATGCAGCTTCCGTATCAGCTTTGCTGTTGACGACTGAAGCAGTCGTTGCTGACAAGCCGGAACCAAAGGAAACTGCTCCGCAAATGCCACAAGGCGGCATGATGTAAAAAGTCATGAATCTGGCAATAATCCCGAGGACCGAGTCGAGCGGTTCTCGGGATTATTTGTTTACGTTTGCAAGCTTCTTGAATTAATTTGTAAAAGGCTATATAATAAATCGTATTTACAACACTTGAATCGATGCATGAGTTGGGTGTGCATTAATTTGACTAATGGTGTAAAATGTATGAATACAGCGCAATTAATACATTGATAATTTGCAACTTACGGATTTGAGGTATTTCGGGAGTTGTTTTTTACAAAGGAGAAAAATCGCTATGTATCGTTATTTAAAAAGGCTGTTAATTGGGGAACCATTGAAAACAGCTGATGAGGGCGGTCAGTCCTTGACCAAGTTCAAAGCCTTGGCTTTATTATCGTCTGATGCTTTATCTTCAGTTGCATATGGTACTGAACAGATTACGACTGCCTTATTGGTACTGTCTGCTGCAGCTACCTGGTATGCCTTGCCGGCGGCCGGAATCGTGCTCGTCTTGCTTTTTGCGATCACGATGTCATACCGCCAGATCATCAATGCTTATCCTTCGGGCGGCGGCGCATATGTTGTTGCGACAAAAAATTGGGGGACCAGTGCGGGCCTTGTTGCCGGCGGTTCTCTTTTGGTCGATTATATGCTGACGGTCGCTGTTTCCGTTACGTCCGGGACTGAAGCAATTACGTCAGCAATTCCCGCACTCAGCAATCAAAGCGTTGCAATTTCAGTCATTATCGTTTTGTTCATTATGACGTTAAATCTGCGCGGGATGCGTGAATCGGCTTCGTTTTTGACGGTTCCGGTCTACTTCTTCGTCGTGATGATTGTCGCAATGATCGGTTGGGGACTGTTCAACATTGCAACGGGCAAAATTGAATATTCTGCCTGTGCTCATGTTGGTCAAGCGGTTCCCGGCATGACGATGATTTTGTTTTTAAAAGCTTTTTCGGCCGGTTCATCTTCCCTGACGGGCGTTGAAGCCATCAGCAATGCCGTGCCGAACTTTAAAGAGCCGAAGCGCAGGAATGCTGCCAATACGTTGGCAATTATGGCCGTCATTTTGGGCATTTTCTTTGGCGGCATTACGTTTTTGAGTTATTATCTTGGGATTTTGCCGAACGGCAAGCAAACGGTGCTTTCTCAAATCGGGATTGCCGTGTTTGGTCATGGCGTGTTCTTTTACCTCTTGCAGCTTTCGACCGCAATGATTTTGGCCGTTGCTGCAAATACTGGTTTTTCGGCATTTCCGATTTTGGCATATAATCTTGCAAAAGATAAATTCATGCCTCATATGTTTATGGACAAAGGCGATCGCTTAGGCTACTCAAACGGGATTATTTCGCTTGCTGTCGGTGCGATTGTCCTGATCTTTATTTTTCATGGACAGACAAACTTGTTGATTCCGCTTTATGCAGTGGGCGTGTTCGTGCCGTTTACTTTGTCGCAGTCGGGAATGATTATTCACTGGTATCGCGAACGAGGCAGGCATTGGATCTTGAATTCGTTTTTCAACTTGTTGGGTGCTCTGATTTCCCTTGCGCTTGTCGTCTTCCTGTTCTTCTTGCATTTCGACAACGTTTGGCCGTATCTTGTAATCATGCCTTTGCTTTTGTTTGCATTCTACAAGATTCATGCTCACTATGTTGCGGTTGCGGCGCAGCTGCGTTTGAGCGAAGAACAGCAATTGCATAACTACAGCGGTTCGACCGTGATCGTTCTTGTCAGCTCGGTAACGCACGTCACTACGGGAGCCATCAACTATGCGCGTTCAATCAGTGAAAACGTCATTGCGATGCACGTTTCGTTTGATACCAATCCTAAAAAGGAGCATGAGACGGCAAATGAATTCAAGATGGCGTTTCCTGACGTGCGATTTGTCGATTTGCACTCGTCTTATCGCTCAGTCGTTGCTCCGGTTATCAGATTCTGTGACGTTATCGCTAAAGATTCGGTCAATCGAAATTACTCCGTGACCGTGCTCGTGCCGCAATTTGTTCCTAAAAAACCATGGCAGAATATTTTGCACAACCAAACGAGTTTCAGATTGCGTCAAGCACTTGGTTCCAGGGAAAATATCATTGTGGCAACGTACAGCTATCATTTGAAAAAGTAGTTCTGAAACGTTTTTCAGATCATAAAAACGTTCTTAAAAGAGACTGGCAAACACTATGCCTCAAATTGAAAATCCGGACGATTTGCAATCAATGCAAATCTAACCCGGGTTTTTTTGTGTGCATGACGATTCTCATGCTGGAATAAGCAAAAAGTCTGTTTTCATATATAAAATTGAAAAAATACCGGACAAAGTCAATTGCTCATCTGCCGTCTTTGTTCGGTATTTAGTTTAATTCAAGCGTGAAACGAGACTTTTTTCGCGTCAGTTTTGCGGATGTCAGCATCATTTTCATGATTTGGGACCTCGTCTTTTATTTGTTTTGCTCTTATGGTAAAATGTATTCTGTACTTGTAGGCTTTCATGCTTGCAGATTTGTTGTGCGGAATCGGCCGTGTTTGCGCACAGTGAACTAACAGAAAGAGGACGGCATATGTATAAGATACTTGCATCAATGGCTGCGACGTTTTTGCTGTCGCTTGCCTTGACTCCTTTGATTCGAGGACTTGCGCTAAAAATCGGCGCAGTGGACAACCCGAATGCAAGACGCGTTAACAAAGTGCCAATGCCGACGATGGGCGGATTGGCGATTTTTATCGCATTTAATATCGCAAACTTCGCATTGCTCAGAAATCAATATCCAAGCGATCAGATTTGGCCATTGTTTGCTGCAGAAGTTTTGATTATCTTGACTGGAATTATTGATGATATTTATGAATTGAAACCGAGACAAAAAATGTTCGGAATCCTGCTTGCGTCTCTGGTCGTGTATTTTGCAGCAGGAATCAGGATGACAACGTTGACGATACCGTTTGTGGGAACCGTTCAGCTTGGTTGGCTGAGCTTGCCGATTACGCTTCTTTGGATTGCTGCCATCACGAATGCCGTGAATCTGATTGATGGACTCGATGGTTTGGCTTGCGGCGTGGCGATAATTGCATTGACTACCAGTGCCGTGACGGGATATTTCTTTTTAAACGTGACGAATACTTTTGTTTCGATCATGATGTTTACGATGGTAGCCGCACTCGCTGGATTTTTGCCATATAATTTTCACCCGGCGAAAATTTATCTCGGTGATACGGGTTCACTGTTCATCGGATTCATGATTTCGGTTTTTTCTCTTTATGGGTTGAAAAATGCAACGTTCATCACGATTATTATTCCTGTAATCATTTTGGGCGTTCCGATTACCGATACGGTGTACGCCATTTTGCGGCGCAAGCTGAACAATCGCCCAATTTCACAAGCCGACAAGCATCATCTGCATCATCGATTGATGCAGATGGGATTGAGTCATACGCAGACGGTTCTTGTTATTTACGGAATAGCGCTGATTTTCTCCTGCATTTCACTGCTTTATTCATTTTCAAATTTGTGGGGATCGTTGCTTTTGACGGTGGCGACTCTGTTTGGTCTTGAAATCTTCGTTGAAGTTATCGGGCTCGTAGGCGATACGAGGCAACCGTTGCTGAATTTTATAAGAAATTTGGTTTTGAAACTCTCCGGTTCTGAGTCAAAGAAAAACAAGTAGAGTCTGGGAAAAAAGTCCCGTTTCTCTCTTGAATTAAACGAAAAGCCGAACAAAGGCGGTCTGGTTGCGACTGACTTTGTCCGGCTTTTTAAATTTCTAATGAATAAAAACCACTTTTTTCAAGAAGCAGTACTGCTTAGCCAATTCAGCCAAGATTTCAGTCAAATTTACCGCCACGATATTTTCGACGATTTCCATCATGGAAGGCGATCTTCCTGCATACGAAAAAACGGATCAGATTTGCAATTGATTTCAAATCATCCGGTTTTTCAATTTGAGACAGAGTTTTTTTCTAACTCTTTTTGCGCATATAAAGCTAATATCAAAAAAGAGCTGAGATTTCTCGGCTCCTTTTTTAGATTGCGATTTCACTAAATATCGTCATAAAACTTTTGCTGCTAATGAGTTATCAAACGAAATGAAGGAGATCCTGTGGCAAGTAGCCGAGAATAACGAAATTGTAATCGAAAAAATGGAAGTTATGCCTGACCATGTTCATGTCTTAATCAGCTTTCCGCCTAGCGAGGTACCGACTAGCGCCATCAAAGCTCTCAAAGACAGAAGCGCCTTTATTTTCTTGCGTCGACACTCGTAAATTCGGCGGTCCCAATCCTGGGGCGGCCATTTATGATCGCCTGGTTACTGTATTAGCACGTCAGTTAATATGAGTAAAGAAGCAGTCGAGAAACATATAAACGATCAAAATACAATGAGATGAAAAAAAGCTCCTTACAGAGCTTGACAGGGACTATCCATCACATGACTAAAGTCACGGGATTTCCGGCTGGACATAATTTAAAACATCTGCTCCTGTTTCAAACAGGCAATTTCCGGCAAGCAGATCCATGATCTTTTGTTTGAAATCACTAAGCTTGTCGGAATCGACACAGATGACGGCTTGAATCTTGTCGGTGTAAATCGTGTCAAGCAAGGCAATTTTTTCGTTTGTCAAGAAATTTTGCAGTTTGCCCCAAAGCGGATATTCGATCGTTATGGTGACTTTTGTTTGAATGACTCGCTTGACGATGCCGACGGCTTCGATTGCTTGAGCACATGAACTGCTGTAGGCCCTGATCAAGCCTCCTGCTCCCAGTTTGATTCCGCCGAAGTAACGAATGACGATTGCCAAAACGTCATGAATCTTATTTGCTTTCAAAACTTCAAGGATGGGAACGCCCGCAGTTCCCTGCGGTTCTCCGTTGTCCGATTCGCGCTGAATCTGGTCTTGATCGCCAGTCATATAAGCGAAGCAGATGTGGGTCGCTTTTTTATGCAAAGAACGCTGCTTTGCAAGTATTTCTTGGGCTTGTTCCTCGTTTTTTATTCTAAAAATACAGCAGATAAACTGTGATTTTTTGATGGTTTGCTCAACTGAGCCGTCTTCTTTGATAGTCAGGTAGGGTTGATTCATTTTTTTGTCCTTTCAAAAGAATTTTGGATGATTTTTGCGTATTTATATATTAGGGGGATGAGTTTGATGATTAATGTTGAAATATTTTATGGACGTCAAACAACGGCAATTTCTTGCCGGGAGGATGAAGAAGAACTCAATGAATTGCCTTCTTTGGAAAAGCGTCCCGCTGTCAAAATTGATAAAAAGTTTCTTTTTTGCCAACGTTGCGGCAAAAAAACCCCTTTAAAGGAAGTTTTGCTGCCAAACGGTGATTTCTATTGCCCCCATTGCATCATGCTCGGTAGAATGTCGACTTCTACTATATTATACAGCATCAAAGAGCCCAACGCCTTTCAAAAATATGGTTCGGATGTTTTGAGTTGGCACGGAAAGCTGTCGAATCAGCAAAAAACGGCATCCGATTCTTTGCTGAAAGCGGCATCTTTGCCTGGAGACCATCTGTTGTGGGCAGTTACCGGCGCCGGCAAGACAGAGATGACCTTTGCCACGTTACAGGATGCTTTGATCAAAGGCAAGCGTATCTGTTTTGCCGCACCGAGAATCGACGTGATCAATGAGCTTTTCCCAAGATTGAAAGCGGCTTTTGCAACGGTTGACATCATCTGTCTTCATAGTCGTTCAAATGCAAAATATCGCTATACTCAGTTCGTACTGTGTACGACGCACCAGTTGATGCGTTTTTATCGGGCGTTTGATTTGATAATTATTGATGAAGTCGATTCTTTTCCGTTTCTTGGCAATGAATCGCTTGAATATGCTGCTAAAAATGCATTAAAAGCAGGCGGAACACGACTTTTTTTGACGGCAACTCCTGATGAAAAACTGCAAAGAAGGATAAAAAAGAAGGAAATCGACGTGATTTACCTTCCGATTAGATTTCATCAAAATCCGCTTCCTGTCCCCAAAGTCGTTTGTTGCTTTCGGTTAAGGGAAAAGCTTTTTTCTGAAAGAATCCCTGGTGCGGTTAAAAAATCTTTGACGGAATTTGAAAATGAGGGATATCCTTTTTTGGTTTTCGTGCCGACAATCGATTTGTTGGAAAAGGTTCATGAAATCCTTCATGAAATCTTGTCTGAAAGTTGTTCAGGGACAACGGTTCATGCAGGGGATCCGGAAAGAATCGAGAAGGTTCAGGCCATGCGTGACGGAAGATATCGTTACTTGGTGACGACGACGATTTTGGAACGCGGAGTGACTTTTCCAAAGCTGAACGTTTTGGTTCTTTGTGCAGACGCATCGGAATTCAATCTGCCTGCGCTTGTTCAGATTGCTGGACGTGCCGGAAGAAGCAGTGAAAGGCCGGACGGACACGTGAGATTTTTTTGCGACAATTATACCAAGCGAATCAAAGGCTCGATTGAACAGATTAAACGGATGAATCGAAAGGCAAGGCGATATTGTAAATGAATGAATGCTTATTATGCGGAAGAAAACTAAAACAGGACATGACTTTTGACTTTTTATTTTCGTTTAGACCGTTGGAGCAATCAGTTGTTTGCAAAGTTTGTCGCCAAAAATTCGAAAAAATTGATTTTAAGACCTCATGTCCCGGTTGCGGAAGGCAGATGTCCGAAAAAACAATCTGTGAAGATTGCAAAAGATGGGAAAAAGCAGGGTACGAGCTGCTTTTTAATCAAGCGCTTTACAAATATGACGAAAACATGAAAGCCTACGTTACAAGATACAAGTTTATGGGGGATTATCGATATCGCTTGATTTTTGCAAATGAGTTCCAAGAAAAAGTTGCTGAATTTCAAAAACAAGGATATGCGATCGTCCCGATTCCGGTTGACAGGGAGACGTTTGAAAAAACGCGCGGGTTTAATCAGGTTCTTGGTTGGCTTGGAAAAATTGATTGTGAAAATTATCTTGTGATGCGCCAAAATAAAGGGCGCTTGAAGCAGTCGCACAAGGATCGTGCGATGAGAATGAAAACAAAACAACCTTTTGAATATGTCGGTCCAAATAATCTGAGCGACAAAAAGATCTTGTTGGTCGATGACATCTATACGACGGGACGAACGCTTTACCATGCGAAAACGCTTTTGGAAGATGCAGGCGCAAAATTTGTGACTTCTGTGACGTTGGCGAGATGAAATTGTGAAGGTTATTTATTTTTTTAAATATCTCAAGGCTTTTGATTGTTATTTAAAGCGTTTTCTATTATAATATAGATGTAGATGAGATATGAGACATCATATCAAACCTTCTGAGCAAAGATGTTCAGAAGCGAAAGGAGAGGTTTACCATGTTAAAAATCAATGTTCGTGGTGAAAATATCGAAGTTACTGGTTCAATTCGCGAATACGTCGAAAAGAAGCTTGCAAAGCTTGAGAAGTATTTCGAAGATACGTCCAGTTCAACGGCTCACGTAAATTTAAAAGTTTATTCGGATAAGAATTGCAAAGTTGAAGTTACGATTCCTCTTCCGTATCTTGTTTTAAGAGCCGAAGAAACCTCACCTGATATGTATGCAAGTATTGACTTGGTAACCGATAAGCTTGAACGCCAGATCAGAAAGCACAAGACAAAGCTTAACCGTAAGTCGCGCGAAAAGGGTTTCAAGACATTTGAGTTCGTCCCGACGGCCGATCCTAAAGAAGCAGCCGCAGAAGACAAAAAATTCGAGATTGTTCGTACAAAGAGTGTTTCGTTGAAGCCGATGGATGCCGAGGAGGCAATCTTGCAAATGGACATGTTGGGTCATGATTTCTTCATCTACGAAGATGCTGAAACTTCAGGCATTGACATTGTTTATCGTCGTCGCGACGGACGTTATGGCCTGATTGAAGCAAGCGATGAAGAATAATTAAATTGAATTTTAAAGAACCCGGATTAGTTCCCCCGGGTTCTTTTTGTTTTGGTGACGATTTGAAAAAATGCAGATTAAAGCACAAAAGATGCTCAGGAGTTGATGAATCAAACATTCGGTCGGATGCCACGGGGATAATTGAAGCTCGCCCTTTAATTTGTTTGAAAATAATGATAAAATGTAGATTGGTATACTGAATAATAGAAATAACCATCATAAAAGTTAAAAGCAGTTAGAAAGGATTTATGAAGTAAATGGCTAATATCCTTAAAAAGTGGGTTGAAAGCGACAATCGCGAACTTAAGCGATTGACTAAAATTGCTGATAAAGTAGAGGCCTATGCGCAAGACATGGCTGAGCTGTCAGATGATGAGCTTAAGGCAAAAACCCCTGAATTCAAAAAACGTTACCAAGCGGGCGAAACGCTTGACGATCTCTTGCCAGAAGCGTTTGCGGTAGCACGCGAAGGGGCTAAGCGCGTTCTTGGACTTTATCCTTATCATGTCCAGATTATTGGCGGAATCGTCTTGCACGAAGGCAATATCGCCGAAATGAAGACGGGCGAAGGTAAAACTTTGACGGCTACGATGCCTGTTTATCTGAATGCTCTTGCAGGCGAAGGCGTTCATGTCGTTACGGTCAACGAATATCTTTCATCGCGTGATGCGACCGAAATGGGAGAACTTTACAATTGGCTCGGACTCAGCGTCGGCTTGAACATTACGAGCAAAACTCCTGAAGAAAAGCGCGAGGCATACAATTGCGACATCACTTATTCGACCAACAGCGAACTCGGTTTTGATTATCTTCGCGACAACATGGTCGTTTATCGTGAAGATATGGTACAGCGTCCGCTCAATTTCTGCATCGTTGACGAAGTCGATTCCATCTTGATTGACGAAGCTCGGACTCCATTGATTATTTCAGGCCAGTCATCGGGAACGACGCTTCTTTATACGAGAACCGATCGTTTTGCCAAAACGTTGGAGAAGGATACGGATTTTAAGATCGATCTTGAATCAAAGACGGTTTCGTTGACTGAACAAGGAATTCGCAAAGGCGAACAATATTTTGGCACGCAAAATCTGTTCGATCCTGACAATACGGCATTGAACCACCACTTGGACAATGCGCTGAGAGCAAACTACATCATGATTCGCGACAAGGATTATGTTGTTCAGGACGGCGAAGTTTTGATCGTCGATCAGTTTACGGGCCGCATTATGGACGGTCGCCGTTATTCTGACGGTTTGCACCAGGCCATCGAAGCCAAGGAACACGTTGAAATCGAAGAAGAAACAAAGACGATGGCCAACATTACCTATCAAAATTTCTTCAGAATGTATAAGAAACTTTCCGGCATGACCGGGACGGCTAAGACTGAAGATGAAGAATTCCGTGAAATTTACAATATGGAAGTTATTTCGATTCCGACGAACAAGCCCGTAATTCGTGACGATCGTCCGGATATTTTGTATCCTAACCTTAAGAGCAAATTTAAGGCCGTGGTTGAAGATATTAAAGAACGTCATGCCAAAGGACAGCCGATTCTTGTCGGAACCGTTGCGGTCGAAACAAGCGAACTTCTTTCAGCGATGCTTGATCAGGCCGGGGTTCCGCATGCTGTTTTGAACGCAAAAAACCATGCCAAAGAAGCTGAAATCATCATGAATGCCGGACAGCGCGGTGCCGTTACGATTGCAACGAATATGGCCGGGCGCGGTACCGATATCAAGCTTGGACCGGGAGTCCGTGAACTTGGCGGCTTAGCCGTTATCGGGACCGAACGCCATGAGTCGCGTCGTATCGATAACCAGTTGCGCGGTCGTTCAGGACGCCAAGGAGATCCTGGCGTATCTCAATTCTATCTCTCGCTAGAAGACGATTTGATGCTTCGTTTCGGGACGGACAGAGTTAAGCGCTTCTTGGAAACAATGAATTTGGATGATGAAGATGCCGTGATTCAATCCAAGATGATTACGAAACAAGTCGAGTCTGCTCAAAAGCGCGTTGAAGGCAATAACTACGATACGCGCAAGCAGGTTCTTCAATATGACGATGTCATGAGAGCTCAGCGTGAGGTCATCTATAAGCAGCGTCAGCAAGTCATTATGGAAGAGAAATCATTAAAGCCAGTCATCATGCCGATGATCAAGCGTACGGTTGAGCACGTGGTTCAGATGCATGCGGGCGGCGAACAAAAGGAATGGGATCTTCAAGGAATCGTTGATTTCGCCGTTTCGGCAATGGTTCCTGAAGACAGCATTTCCGTAAGCGATCTTGAAGGTAAGACCGTTGATGAAATGGTTTCGTATTTAATGGATCGTGCCGAAGCAAATTATAAGACGAAGGAAAAGCAGCTTTACGATGCAAGTCAAATGCTTGAATTTGAGAAGGTCGTTATTTTGCGTGTCGTTGACTCGCATTGGACTGATCATATTGACGAAATGGATCAGTTGCGCCAATCGATCGGACTTCGCGGCTATGGTCAGCTGAATCCTTTGGTCGAATACCAATCTGACGGGTTCAAGATGTTTGAACAAATGATCGGCGACATCGAATATGAAGTGACTCGTTTGTTCTTGAAAGCTGAAATTCGTCAAAACATCAAACGTTAACAAGTAAGAATCAAAAAGGCGGTTAACTAACGGATGGCATAAAGTGCTGATCATGCACTGGATTTGTCTCGGGGAGGCTGCCTTTTTTATGGATAACCATTAGGAGGTCAATAATGGAATACAGTGATTATAAGAAAGAAATCGAGGCCATGAGTGCCAAGATTTCGGACTTTAGGGGGTCTCTTTGACTTAGACGGGTTGCAAGAGGCAATAGCCGACAACGAATCTAAGATGGCAGATCCTGATTTTTGGAACAATCAAGAAGAAGCCCAAAAAGTTATCAATGAAAACAACGAATTAAAGAACAAATATGACAATTTCAATCAGCTTGAAGAGGCAATTGAAGATTTGGAAGTTTTGCTTGAAATGGTTCAAGAGGAAGATGATGATGAACTCGTTTCGGAATTGTCAGAAAAGTTCGAGCTTGCCCAGAAGAAGATGCAGGAGTATCAGCTGTCACTTCTTTTGAACGGCAAGTACGACAAAGACAATGCTATTTTGGAACTTCATCCCGGAGCAGGCGGGACCGAATCTCAAGATTGGGGATCGATGCTGCTCAGAATGTATACTCGTTGGGCAGAACAGCACGGGTTCAGTGTTGAAACGGATGATTATCAAGCTGGAGACGAGGCCGGAATCAAGTCGGTTACGCTGACTATTTCCGGGCACAATGCTTATGGATATTTGAGAAGCGAAAAAGGCGTGCACCGCTTGGTTCGTATCTCTCCTTTTGATTCGGCCGGCAGACGTCACACGTCATTTTGTTCAGTGAACGTAATGCCGGAACTGGATGATGACGTTGAGGTTGATTTGCGTCCTGAAGACATCAAGATGGAAGTTTTCCGTTCCTCAGGCGCCGGTGGTCAGCACATTAACAAAACTTCATCAGCTGTTCGTTTGATTCACATTCCGACCGGAATCGTCGTTTCGAGTCAGGCACAACGTTCGCAATTCCAAAACCGTGCAACTGCTGAAAAGATGCTGCGTTCAAAACTTTATCAAATGGAATTGGAAGAACAGGAGAAAAAGCGTGCCGCCATTCAAGGCGAACAATTGGACATCGGATGGGGTTCACAAATCAGATCATACGTGTTCCATCCGTATTCAATGGTCAAGGATCATCGAACAAATTATGAAACGGGCAATATCTCAAGCGTAATGGACGGTGATCTTGACGGTTTCATCAACGCATATCTTCAATGGAATCTTAAAAAGGAAAATCCGCGTTGATCAAGATAAGCAAATGATACCTAAATGTAACAACTGTGAAAAAAACGTTACCTTATAAATGATATAATGTAAAGTGTTGTTAATGAATTAGGAAGGGAGAAGTTCCTTTGATTGAATATAAGAACGTTGTCAAAGAATATCCGAACGGTGTTTTAGCAACTGATCATATCTCGCTTAAAATCGAACAGGGCGAATTCGTTTATGTCGTTGGGCCAAGCGGTGCCGGCAAATCGACTTTTATCAAGATGATGTATCATCAAGAAGTTCCGACTTCAGGTGAGATTAAAGTCAACGAATATGAACTTGAAAAAATGAAAAACAGCGAAGTGCCTTACTTGCGACGCGAACTTGGAATTGTTTTTCAAGATTTCAAGCTGTTGCCGCGGTTGACCGTTTTTGAAAACATTGCCTATGCGCTCCAAGTTATTGAAAAAGAACCGGAAGAAGTGCAAAAACGAGTCGTTCGTGTACTTGATCTTGTCGGTCTTTCTCATAAGGCAGACAGTTTTCCGAATGAATTGTCCGGTGGCGAACAGCAACGTATCGCGATTGCGCGCGCGATTGCAAACAAGCCAAGCATTTTGATTGCGGACGAACCGACCGGGAACCTTGATCCGGAAACGGCGGAAGGAATCATGGAAATCATGGAACGCATTAATAATGACGGCACGACCGTTGTTATGGCAACTCACAACAGCTATATCGTCAACGAATATAAGCATCGTGTCATTGAGATTGCCGATGGCCGCATTATTCGCGATCAAGAAGGAGGAGAATACGAAGATGAAATCAGTAACGATTAAGCGACATCTGCGCGAGAGTTTTAAGAGTCTCAAACGCAACGGTTGGATGTCGGTTGCTGCCGTCAGTGCCGTAACGGTTACGCTCCTTTTGGTCGGCGTATTGCTGTCAATTTTGTTAAACGTCAACAAGGTTGCGACTGATATTGAAAATGACGTTCAAGTTCGAGTTATTATTGATCGCGGTACGAATAAGAAGCAGGAAGCTGCTTTGAAGAAAAAGCTTGAAAAAATTGACGGCGTTAAAAAGATTGAATTTTCGAGCAAGAAAAAAGAATTGGATAATGTCGTTGGTGTTTACGGCAAAGAGTTCAATTTGTTCAAAGGCGACGACAATCCTCTTTCTGACGTCTATGTCGTAAGCGCGACAACGCCGAAAAAAACGATTACCGTTGCACAAAAAGCCAAGAAGCTGAGACACGTATCCGATGCGAAGTATGGCGGAGCATCAGCCAAAAAGCTTTTCAGCGTTGTTGCAAGCATTCAGCGTTGGGGCATTACGATCAGTCTTTTGCTGTTGTTTGTGGCAGTCTTCCTGATTTCGAATACGATCAGAATTACGATTTTATCGCGTAAAAATGAAATTGCGATCATGCGCTTGGTTGGTGCCACCAACGGTTATATCCGTTGGCCGTTCATTTTGGAAGGCGCATGGACCGGGCTTTTAGGGGCGATTCTGCCGATTTTGATTGTTGATGGCCTGTATTTTTGGATGTATGGCGTAATTACGTCGTCATTGTCCGGAACAAGCTACTCTCTTTTGACTCCTGGAACGTTCCTTTGGGAAATCGACGTTCTTTTGGCTACAATCGGAATTATTATCGGTGCGCTCGGTTCCGGTCTTTCGATGAGCCGTTTCTTGAAAATCTAGACAGAATGCAGGTGCTGTATTTTGATGCGAAAAAGACTTTCTCATTTGTGGGAAAGTCTTTTTTTGCTTTAAAACAAGTTTTTGTGTCCGATATTTAAAAATGAATGGAAAAAAGGAGGATCAAAGCATGCGAATTAATACGAACGTTGATGCGATGCGAGCATATTCGAACTATGCGACCTGGAACGCGGCCAAAAGCAAGTCGCTTTTAAGAATTTCGTCCGGAAAAAGAATCAATTCATTTGCGGATGATCCAGCCGGGGCATGTATCGCAGTGAAGATGGGAGCTCAAGTCAGTGGACTAAAGGTTGCCAAAAGAAATGCGCAAGACGGAATTTCGCTGATTCAGACGGCAGAAGGTGCTTTAAACGAAACGCACAGTATTTTGGGAAGAATGCGCGATTTGGCAGTTCAAGCCGCTAACGGGACGTTGACTTATGAAGATCGTGCCGCAATTGATAAAGAATTTCAGGCTTTGCGTCAGGAAATCGATCGAATCGGCAACAGCAGCCAATTCAATACGATCAATTTGCTTGACGGATCAAGGAATAAGATTACTTTGCAAGTTGGTGCAAATGCCGGACAAACGATGGATGTCGAACTCAGCGACATGCGTTTTGATGCAATTTTCAAAACAACGAACGGCAAGCTCAGCGTAACCGATGCTAATGGTCAAACAGTCGATGTCGAAATGGGCCTTTGCGGCAGCCGGGAGACCATTAAAAAATATAACGATGCAAAAGATGCATATAATGCGGCAGCCAACAGTTTGGCTTTGGCCAAGGCCAAAGGACAAAACACTTCTGCTTTGGAACAAGAAGTTGCCGCAAAGAAAGCTTCCTTTGAAAAGGTGGGTCAAGATCTTAATCGTGAAGGACAAAATTATGCGACGATCGTCATGAATCAGGTCGACAAAGCAATCAGCACCGTTTCGCTTCAGCGTGCCGGACTTGGCGCAACGCAAAATGCGCTGCAGCATACGATTAATTATCTTGAAAACAGCGCAATCAATCTCTCTGATGCTCAGTCAAGAATTGAAGATTGTGATATTGCTGAAGAAATGATGAATTTTACCAAGGCAAATCTGATGTCTCAAGTGGCAGCAGCGATGCTTGCGCAGGCAAATTCAGAGCCGAACACGGTGCTTACGCTGCTTAACAGTTTGCCGAAAGCAAATGCGTTTTGACGGATTTGAATAGTTTTGGAAAAAGATATGCCTCAATTAAAAAACCGGATGATTTGCAACTGATTGCAAAGCATTCGGCTTTTTAATATGCGTTACAATCGCCTTATGTTGGAAATAGCCTAAATCGACACGTGTCGGTAAATTTGACTGAGAGCTTGGCATGCTGATTGAGAAGTTGATGCACGGCACTGTATTTGGCAAAATATCATGCCGCTTATCTTCTCCCTTTCTTTTTTCTCTAATTTTTTCCTTTGCGTTGTTAATTTGTTATAATTAGGTTAAACGCCAAAAGAGGGGATAAATGCATGAGTTTGTTGGAAAGCTTTCTGAAATACTTTATTCAGCCATTGCTGTTGGCAGCCGTCATTGCAGTGCTGATACGGTACTTTTCAAGAGTCAAATATGAAAGAAAAACATTCAGGATAGCGATTGATCGCGATTTTTACGAAGGACGTCATTTCTTGAAAAATGCCTTGAGCTTTTTTTTCATCGCTGCAATCGTTACGGTGCTTTCAGGCGTTTCGATTCCTGAAAAAACGATTCTTATGTATCAGGCTTTGGGAATCATCGCACTGCTTTTTGGTCAGACCGTCGATTTGAGTCTTACGGCGGTTTTGGCAACAGGATTAATAACGCTTTTGTGTTGTCAATTTGATGTTCGATCCTTTCTTTTGCCGGATTCGCTGAATCAGCATTTCGGATTTGCGATTCTTGTTTTGACAGCTTTATGTGCCGGCTTCCAGGCGGCTCTTGCCAAAGAAAAAGAAACAGAATGGTTTACGCCTAAAGTCAAAAACGGCAAACGCGGTCGCAAAATCGTCGGCTATTATTTCAGAGAAATGACGATTGTTCCCTTGATTTTGCTGCTCCCGCTCAGAGATGGAACGCAGTCGGCATTTTTTTGGCCGCTTTCAGGAATCAGCGACGTGCATTTTACGTTATTTTTGATGCCGCTTTTGGTTGCGACAAACGTAAAAACGTTCAAGCGGAGCTTTTCTTCGAGTCTCAGGTATTACAGGCGACATAAAGCGTTACAATGCGGAATGGGACTGCTTTTTTCGATAATTGCCGCATTCGTTCCAAAATCAAGTTTGGCTTTATTGCTGGTAATGCTTTTAACCGAGCTTATTTTTATTGTCAAGCAGTCGGCATTTGATGGAAAAGGTCAATTCTGGTACGTTGAAACAAGTGACGGAGCAAGGGTTGTTGCGGTTAAGAGCGGAACTCCCGCTGCTAAGATGAAACTGGTTCCCGGTGACGTGATTTTGGAATGCAACAAAGTTAAGATTTCTAATGCGGACGAATTGTATCAGGCATTACAAAAAAATTCAGCGTACTGTCACCTGTTGGTCAAAACGATGGACGGGGAGCTTAAAATTTGCGAAAGTGCGCTTTATGCAGATGCACCGCATGAAATAGGGATTATTTTATTTGGTTAGAGGTGTTTTTTTGAAAAAAATTTTGGTCGTGGACGATGAAAAGGCAATCGTAACCCTGTTAGAATATAATTTGAAGAAGGCAGGCTATAGCGTCGACACCGTTTCTGAAGGCGTCAGCGCTTATAATATGGCCGTGACCGGGAAATATGATTTTATTTTGCTCGATTTGATGCTTCCCGGAATGGACGGAATTGAAATAACGAGACGTTTGCGTCAGGAACGAATCGAAACGCCGATTATCATTTTAACTGCTCGTGATCAAGAGTATGATAAGATCATCGGACTTGAACTTGGAGCGGACGATTATTTGACGAAACCTTTTTCTCCAAGAGAAGTTATCGCAAGAATCAAAGCAATCAGTCGCCGGATAACGTCATCATCAGATGAGGGTGGCGCAAGTCAGCCGGCCAAGGTCGAAAAAGAATTTTATGAATATGCCGGATTTACCGTTGATTTGGCCAAAGTTTCAGTGGCAAGAAACGGAGAACGCGTAAAGCTTACGCCAAAAGAATTTGAATTATTGGCCTATTTTGTCAAGCGTCCGGGAAGAGTCCTCAGTCGCGAAAAGCTTCTGAACGGTGTCTGGGGTTACGACTACGTTGGCCAGACGCGCATGGTCGACATGCATGTCAGCCATCTTAGAGAAAAGCTCGAAGACGATCCGAAGCACCCTGTTTATATTCAGACCGCCAGAGGATTCGGCTATCGTTTTAACGGTGATGCTAAATGAAAGCAACTAAGATTTTTGGCTATAATGCGTTGATATGTCTTTTTGCAGGAATATTCAACGAAATTTTCATTAAACTTTTTTTAGACGGAGATTCAACGACAAAGGAAAAAATTTTCGGAGCATTGGCCTGGTGTTTTTTGTTTGAATGCGCATTTCAAATTGTGCAGCGCTTCAAACGAATAAAAACGTTGAACATGTTGACGCAAAAGCTGATTGAAATTACTAATCAAAAACCTTCAAGCCATATTTTATTGGAACGGGGGAATGATTATGTCGAGCTTGCTCGTGCAATCAACGCGGTTCAAAGCAGTTCCAAACGGTTTTTAAAGATGTTCGGGCAACAAACGAGAGACTACTTGTCATTGATGGAATCAATGACTTCAGGAGTGGTCGTTTTTGATCGCAACAAGGAAATTACTCTTTATAATCATCTTTTGGAAGAGATTTTGGTTCTCCCTCCAAAGCCCAGGGGCAGACCTTTTTATGCCGTGTTTCATGATGCAAAACTTGTCAGCATGGCTCAAAAGGCTTATGAAACAAAAGAAGATCAGCATATGATCTGGGAAGATCAAACAGAAGGCGGAATCAAGTATTATGACGTCCATGCAATCTATGTTCCTTTGTCGCGACATCATTATTCGGTGATGTGCCTGTTTAACGACATCACGAGCGAGCGTCGCATTGCTCAGATGCAGCGAGATTTCGTGGCAAACGTCGGGCATGAATTAAAAACGCCGGTTACTGCGATCAGGGGGTTTAGCGAAACGTTGCTTGAAGGCGCATTGGACGATAAGGAAACGGCCTCTGAATTTGTCAAAATCATTCTTGAACAAAGCAAACAGCTTACTGATTTGATCAATGACATCTTGTCTTTGTCAAAAATTGATGCGTCAAAGGGAGATACTTTCGTCAAAATCAAACTCAGGAAATTTATCGAGCGAATCGTGCAACAGTTTGAGCCGGCGATTGGCGAGAAAAAAATCAGTTTTATCGATAAAATCGCGCCTGATGTCGAAATCGTCTGCGATGAAAAGAAACTGCAGCACATTATTTCCAATCTCATGCAAAATGCAGTACGCTATAATAAAAAAGGCGGTTCAATCGAAGTTTCTGCCGTGATTTTCGAAAATGAATGGTGCTTTTTGATTAAAGATACCGGTCAAGGCATCAAGCATGAAGATCTTGGAAGAATTTTTGAAAGATTTTATCGCGGCGACAAATCACGTTCGCAGGAAGGAACGGGTCTGGGTCTGTCAATCGTCAAAGAATACGTAGATTCTTTTTCGGGGATGATTGACGTGACGAGCGTGCCTAATGCCTGGACCGAGTTCATGGTAACGTTGCCGGAGTTCAGTGAAAACAAAGTAAGCGAGGTAGAGAAGTGAAGAAAAAATTATATCGATCTAATCATGGCCTGATTTGCGGAGTATGCACAGGCTTTGCTGAATATTTCAACGTCAATCCGTGGATCGTCAGAGGAATTTTTCTGGCAATCGCAATGATTGCGGAATTTTTCCCGCCGATGGTTTACGTGGTTATTTTGGCATATCTGATTTTGGCGCTCGTGATGCCTAAGAAACCAGAACAGTATAATGACGTTTTTACGTTGTTAAAAGATCTGTTCAGCGGAGAAAACAGGTCAGGCAGTGACCAATCCAAGCAGTCGCAGGAAAAGGGAAGAAAAATTGTGACTGATGCCAAAGAAAGAGACGTTAAGGGAAGAAAGGACGACAAATAATGGGGTTTTGGCAACGGTGTCTGGTAAACGCATTGGTATTTTTAGCAACGGCAGGATTTTTTCCCGATGCTTTGCATGTCGCAAACGTGCCGACGGCTTTTTTAGCGGCAATCGTTTTAGGACTGCTTAATATGTCGGTCAAGCCGATTCTGCTTGTTTTATCTTTGCCGATTACGGTCGTGACGCTGGGTATTTTCTATTTGATCATCAACGGACTGATGTTGGAACTGACTTCTGTCGTGATGGGCGGCCTGTTCCAATTTTCAAGTTTTACGTCAGCGTTTATGATTGCAATCGTTTTGAGCATCGTAAATTTGATCATTACGGATCATTTATCATAAAAAGTCTTAAATGATAGTGATGAAAGCGCTTGAAAATGGTACAATTGACACAGATAACATAATTATAATTTGATAATTAAAATGACAGGGGTTGTTTTTGCATGGATAGCGTAACGGTAAAAGAACTTATTGATGCGGTAGGATTGACGGTTTATTCAGGGGATAAGCATCTTGAAGACAGAAAAATAGCAACTGACGATATTTCGCGACCAGGTTTGGAATTAACCGGATATTTTGATTATTATCCCCAAGAGCGCGTTCAATTGTTCGGAATGACGGAAATCTCATATGCTCACAAGATGGATCCTGAAGAGCGTTTAGAAGTCATGGATAAGCTTTGCGGAGAAAATACGCCTTGTTTCGTCGTTTCGAGGTACTTGTCGATTCCTGTTGAAATGGAAAAAGCAGCTGAAAAGCACGGTATCCCGATTTTGCGCTCCAAGCTTCCGACGACGCGCCTTTCGGCCAAGATGACCGACTATTTAGGCGGGCGGCTGGCTGAAAGAAAGTCTTTGCACGGCGTGTTGGTCGATATTTACAGTTTGGGTGTTTTGATTACCGGTGATTCAGGCGTCGGCAAATCAGAAACGGCTTTGGATCTTATCAAGCGCGGACATCGCTTGATTGCGGACGATCGTGTCGAGGTCTATCAGCAGGATGAGCAGACGCTTGTCGGAGAGGCACCGGCAATTTTAAGACACATGCTTGAAATTCGCGGAGTTGGCATCATTGACGTGATGAATCTTTTCGGAGCAGGAGCCGTTCGTTCCAAGACCGACATCTCTTTGATTATTCATCTCGAAAATTGGGATAAGGATAAGAAATTCGATCGTCTTGGAAACGGTGAGCAAAAGGTTCGCATTTTTGACGTTGAGATTCCAAAGATTACGATTCCGGTGAAAGTCGGGCGCAACCTTGCAATCATTATTGAGGCTGCCGCAATGAATTTCAGAGCCAAGACGATGGGATATGACGCAACAAAAGCGTTTGAAGACAATTTGAATGCCTTGATTCAGCAAAATTCGGTCAACTAAGGAATGGAGGAATGAGAGAATTGGGACTTTTTTTGGGTGAGATCGATCCGATCGCATTGAAACTTGGACCGATTGCGGTTCACTGGTATGGCGTCATCATCGGCATTGCGGTCTTGCTTGCTCTGTATTTGTCAATCAAGGAAGGCGAAAGAAGAGGCATTCAGGAAGATAATTTTTATGATTTTTTGATTGTGGCACTGCCGGTTGCGATTATCTGCGCCAGAATCTATTACGTTGTTTTTGAATGGAACTACTATGCTTCAAATCCTGCTGAAATTATTCGCATCTGGGACGGAGGCATTGCCATTTATGGCGGTTTGATCGGAGCGGTTTTGACGCTGATCATTTTCTGCCGGGTGAAAAAGCTTTCACCGTGGCTTTTTATGGACGTTATGGCTCCAACCGTCATCATGGCGCAGGGAATCGGTCGTTGGGGAAATTTTTTCAATCAGGAAGCGCATGGCGTTCAGACGACAAGAGCGTTTTTAGAACGATTGTGCCTACCGGATTTTATTATTAATCAGATGAAGATTGACGGCATTTACTATCAGCCGACGTTTTTGTATGAATCGATCTGGGATCTCCTGGGGTTTGGCATACTGATGTGTTTAAGGCACAAGAATCATTTGTTCAAACGCGGCGAAGTTGTTTTGAGCTATGTCATTTGGTATTCTTTTGGACGTTTCTTTATCGAAGGAATGCGGACTGACAGTCTTATGCTTGGCCCGTTGCGCGTTTCGCAGTGGTTGTCCGTCTTCCTGTTCTTTTTTGGCATTGGTTTGATTTTGTATCGAAGATATTGGCATCCGCACAATCCGTGGTATCTCGATGGAAACGTCGACTACGATTGAAAATTTTACTTAATAAAATGTTATTTTAAGTAAATTTTTTAAGCGAATTTATCAAATTGCGCATGTCTTGTGGTAAAATATAGTATACTGAAGTTGAAGCTATTAATTAGGGGTGATTTTATGAGTTGGAAAGAAACTTATAACGCTTGGAAAAACTATCAGGCACTTGAACCTGATTTAAAAGATGAGCTTGCAAAGCTTGAAGGAAACGATGAAGCTTTGGAAGATGCTTTTTATGCTCCGATGGAATTCGGAACGGCGGGGATGCGCGGCGTAATCGGAGCCGGCATCAATCGAATGAATGTTTACACGGTTCGTCAGGCAACTGAAGGTCTTGCATCATTGATGGATACTCTTGACGAAGAAACAAAGCGTCGCGGCGTTGCCATCAGTTATGATTCTCGTCATAAGTCTCAGGAATTTGCGTTTGAATCGGCACGTGTTTTGGGGGCTCATGGTATCCCGAGCTTTGTTTTTGAAAGCCTTCGTCCGACGCCCGAACTTTCGTTTACGGTGCGTCATTTGCACGCTTATGCCGGGATCATGATTACCGCAAGCCATAATCCTAAACAATATAACGGCTATAAGATTTATGGCGAAGACGGTGCTCAAATGCCTCCGAAAGAATCAGACCTGATTACGAAGTACATTCGTGAAGTCGATGATATTTTTGCAGTTGAAGCAGCTGACAAGGATGCTTTGATCAATGACGGCACTCTGAAAGTCATCGGTTCTGAAATCGACAAGGAGTATTTGGCTGAAGTCAAAAAAGTAACGGTTGATCCGGAACTTGTTGCAGAAGAAGGCAAGACGATGAAGCTGATTTTCACTCCGCTTCACGGTACGGGCGCAATGCTTGGCGAAAAGGCTTTGCGTCAAGCTGGTTTTGAGGATTTCACGATGGTTCCCGAACAAGCTACTCCGGATGCTGATTTTTCAACCGTAGAACATCCCAATCCTGAATTTCCCGAAGCATTCGACCTTGCAATCAAGCTTGGCAAGCGAGACGATGCTGATTTGCTGATTGCCGTCGATCCGGACGCTGATCGTTTGGGTGCCGCTGTTCGTCAGCCGGATGGAGATTATAAGCTTTTGACGGGAAATCAGATTGCTGCAATCATGCTCAACTATATTTTGACCGCACGCAAAAATGCAGGGACGCTGCCTGAAAACGGTGCATTGGTCAAGTCGATTGTTTCAAGCGAATTTGCGGCTAAGGTTGCCAAGGACTTTGGATGCGATACGATCAACGTTTTGACCGGATTCAAGTTCATTGCCGAACAGATTCAGCATTTTGAAGAAACGAACGAGCACACGTTTATGATGGGCTTTGAAGAAAGCTACGGCTACCTTGTTCGTCCGTTCGTGCGTGACAAGGATGCTATCCAATCATTGGTTCTCCTTGCGGAAGTTGCCGCATATTACCGCAAGCAAGGCAAAAACCTTTATGACGGTCTGCAGGAACTCTTCGAAAAGTACGGCTACTTTGCTGAAAAGACAACGGCGCTTACGTTTGACGGCGTCGAAGGCGCACAGCAGATCAAGAATCTGATGGCTAAGCTTCGTGACGAGGCTCCGGCTGAGTTTGCGGGCGTTAAAGTCGTTTGTGCAGAAGATTTTGCAACTGGCAAAAAGAGCTTTGCCGACGGAAAAGAAGAGAAGATGAATCTTCCGAGCTCAAACGTTTTGAAGTATATCCTGGAAGACGGCACGTGGATTGCCGTTCGTCCCTCAGGAACCGAGCCTAAGATCAAGTTCTATATCGGAACGCAAGGCGATTCGGTTGAAAATTCCAAGGCAAACGTTGCTAAATTCGAAAAAGCAATTCAAGCGTACGTGGATTAAAAAGACAGCAAAGATCTTCACCGGATAAGGGCGAAGATCTTTTTTTAAGCATTATTTTTGCGAAACTTTGTTCGGAGTGATACAATATTTCTAGATTTGTTTTATGGAACATGGGGGCGATTTTTTGTGATTGAACGACAACCTGATCGAAATTTTGAATTATGCTCGTCTTACAAACCGACTGGTGATCAGCCAGAGGCAATTGCTGAACTTACTGCCGGAATCAAAGCCGGGGAACATGCGCAAATTTTATTGGGCGCGACCGGAACCGGCAAAACGTTTACGATTTCAAACGTCATTGCAAACGTGAATAAGCCGACCTTGGTTTTGGCGCACAACAAAACTTTGGCAGGTCAGCTTTATGGCGAATTCAAAGAGTTTTTTCCAAATAACGCGGTTGAATATTTCGTATCATATTACGACTATTATCAGCCTGAAGCCTATGTTCCTTCGAGCGATACCTACATCGAAAAAGATTCCAGCATCAATGATGAGATTGATAAGCTAAGACACGCTGCGACAAGCGCGTTGCTTGAACGAAACGACGTCATTGTCGTGGCTTCGGTCTCGTGCATTTTCGGATTGGGCGATCCAAGCGAATATCAGCAACAGGCGCTTTCTTTGCACGTTGACCAGGAGTATGGTCGCGATCGCCTGCTCAGGGAATTGATTGAAATCCAGTTCGAGCGAAACGACATTGATTTTCAGCGCGGCCGTTTCCGAGTTCGTGGTGACGTGGTCGATATTTTTCCGGCGTCAAGCGATTCGTCAGCACTCAGAATCGAGTTTTTTGGAGACGACATTGATCGAATCTGCGAATTTAACCCACTGACCGGTGAAATTGTCACCGATACGGATAAGGTGACGATTTTTCCGGCAACGCACTTTTTGACAAATGACGATCGAATGAAACAAGCATTGGAAGGAATCGAAAAAGAGCTGAAAGAACGACTTGAGGAACTGCGCGCACAAGGCAAGCTGCTTGAAGCCCAGCGCCTTGAGCAAAGAACGACGTATGACATCGAAATGATGCGTGAAATGGGCTATTGTTCAGGAATCGAGAATTATTCAAAATATATGGATAATCGTCAGATGAACAGACCGTTTACGCTGCTTGACTTCTTTCCGAAAGATTTCCTGCTCGTTGTCGATGAATCGCATGTGACGATGCCGCAGGTCAGGGGGATGTATAACGGTGACCAGGCTCGCAAGCAAATGCTGGTCGATTATGGTTTCAGACTTAAAAGCGCGCTTGACAATCGTCCGTTGAAGCTTGAAGAATTTGAAAAGCTGACGAATCAAATTATTTATATGTCGGCAACTCCAGGAGATTACGAAAAGAAACAGACCGACCACATCGTTCAACAGATAATTCGACCGACCGGACTCCTTGATCCTGAGATTGAAGTCAGACCGATCATGGGACAGATGGATGACCTTGTCGGTGAAATCAATAAACGTACGGAGAAAAACGAGCGCGTCTTCGTGACGACTCTGACGAAAAAGATGGCCGAAGATTTGACCGATTATCTTAAAGAACTCGGCATAAAGGTCAAATATCTGCATTCCGATATCAAAACGCTTGAGCGAACAAGAATCGTTCGAGATCTGCGTCTTGGCAAATTTGATGTTTTGGTCGGAATCAATCTGCTTCGCGAAGGAATCGACGTTCCTGAAGTCTCGTTGGTGGCAATTCTTGATGCCGACAAGGAAGGATTCCTTAGAAATGAGCGTTCCTTGATTCAAACGATCGGACGTGCTGCCAGAAACGCCAACGGACACGTGATCATGTATGCTGACGAAGTGACCGAATCAATGAAAGCTGCGATTGACGAAACCAAGCGTCGTCGCGAGATTCAGATGAGGTATAATCAAGAACGCGGGATCGTTCCGCAGACGATCAAAAAAGAAATTCGCGCTGCAATTTCATATGGCGATAAAGTTTCCAAGAAGTCTAAAAAGAAAACGGAAGACTTTGATTTCAACGATTTAAGCAAAAAAGACCAACAAGAGATGATTTCAGGGTTGGAAGAACAGATGAGAGAAGCAGCCAAAAAGCTTGATTTTGAAGAAGCTGCACGTTTGCGAGACACGGTTCTTGAACTTAAGGCGGAAATTGAATAGAAAAGAGGAAAAAAGTTGGGTGTTGACAAAATTATCATTCATGGCGCAAGGGAACATAATTTAAAAAACGTCGACGTCGAAATTCCAAGAGACAAACTTGTCGTCGTGACGGGACTTTCGGGATCAGGCAAAAGTTCGCTTGCATTCGATACGCTTTATGCTGAAGGACAAAGAAGGTATGTTGAAAGTCTTTCTTCTTATGCCAGGCAATTTTTAGGACAGATGGATAAGCCGGACGTCGATTCGATCGAAGGGTTGTCCCCCGCAATTTCGATTGACCAAAAGACGACTTCGAAAAATCCGCGTTCAACCGTCGGAACCGTCACTGAAATCAATGATTATCTGCGGCTTTTGTGGGCACGTGTTGGAACCCCAATTTGTCCGAACGACGGCAGCGAGATTACGAGTCAGTCTCCTGAACAGATGGTTGATCGCATTTTGAAATTTCCGGAAAGAACCAAAGTCATTATTTTGGCGCCGGTTGTTCGCGGAAAGAAGGGACAGCACAAAAAAATGCTTGAAAAAATCAAGCATGAAGGATTCATTCGTCTGATGATTGATGGAAAAGCCCATGAAGTTGACGATGAAATTGAACTTGATAAAAACAAGAAGCACGATATTTCAGTCGTTGTCGATCGTATCGTTGTCAAGGATGGCATCAGAACGCGCCTGTTTGATTCGTTTGAAGCAGCCTTGCGTCTTTCTGACGGATATGCGGCGGCAGAAATTGTCGGTCAAGAAACGATTCAATTTTCGGAAAGTTTTGCCTGCCCATACTGCGGCTTTACGATTGGCGAACTTGAACCGCGTCTGTTTTCATTCAATGCTCCGTTCGGTGCGTGTCCTGAATGTGACGGTCTAGGTGCCAAACTTGAGGTTGACATGGATCTGGTTGTTCCTGATCAGACAAAGACGCTTCATGAAGGAGCCATCGCACCATGGAATCCAATCAGCTCGCAGTATTATCCGAATCTTTTGGAACAAGCGTGCCAAGCTTTTGGAGTTGACATGGATACGCCCTTTAAAGATCTTTCCAAAAAGGCTAAAGATCTCATTCTGTACGGTTCCGGCGACAAGGAATTTCATTTTCATCATGAAAACGACTTTGGCGGAGTCAGAGACGTCGATACTGTATTTGAAGGCGTAATCAACAACGTCGAGCGGCGCTATCGTGAAACGAACAGCGATTTTACGCGCGACGTGATGCGAAAGTACATGACAAGTCTGACGTGCAGCACTTGTCACGGATATCGATTGAACGAACGTGCGCTTGCGGTCAAAATCGACGGGAAAAACATTGGTGAAGTTTCCGAAATGTCGATTGGGGATGCCTTGCCGTTTTTCAAAGGATTGACGTTTTCTGAACAAAAAGAGCAGATCGCAAAACCTATTTTAAAAGAAATCTGCGATCGATTGAGTTTTTTGGTCAACGTCGGGCTGGCATATTTGACGCTCAGCCGTTCCGCACGCACGCTTTCGGGCGGTGAGGCGCAGCGAATCAGACTTGCGACCCAGATCGGTTCAAATTTGTCCGGTGTCTTGTATATTTTGGACGAACCGTCAATCGGGCTGCACCAGCGAGATAACGACAGACTGATTGATTCGTTGAAAAAAATGCGCGATCTCGGCAACACTTTGATCGTTGTCGAACATGACGAAGATACGATGAGGGCAGCTGATTACCTGATCGATATCGGACCTGGTGCCGGAAGTCACGGCGGAAAAGTCATGGCAAGCGGTACGCCCAAACAGGTGGCTCGTTCTGCCAAGTCATTGACTGGACAGTATTTGTCGGGCAAAAAATATGTTCCGATTCCAAAAGAGCGTCGCAAGGGAAACGGCCACGTGCTTGAACTTTTTGGCGCATGCGAGAATAATTTGAAAAATATCGACGTCAGCTTTCCGCTCGGAAAATTTATTGCGGTTACCGGCGTTTCAGGATCCGGAAAATCGACGCTCGTCAATATGATTTTAAAGAAAGCATTGGCAGCAAAGCTTAACCACAGCACGGAAAAGCCCGGCAGATTCAAGAAGCTCATCGGGACCGAATATCTTGAAAAAGTAATCTGCATCGACCAAAGTCCGATCGGGCGAACGCCGCGCAGCAATCCTGCGACATATACCGGCGTATTTGATGACGTTCGCGACCTTTTTGCGAAGACGAATCAGGCAAAAGTCAGAGGATACGGCAAGGGTCGATTCAGTTTCAACGTCAAAGGCGGTCGCTGCGAATCTTGCAAGGGCGACGGCATTATCAAGATCGAGATGAACTTTTTGCCGGATGTTTACGTTCCCTGCGAAGTTTGTCACGGTGCGAGGTACAATTCGGAAACGCTTGAAATAGAGTACAAGGGAAAGAATATTTCAGAAGTTTTGAATATGACCGTGGAAGAGGCACTGGAGTTTTTTGCTGCGATTCCAAAAATCAAACGCAAGCTGCAGACGATTGCAGACGTCGGATTAGGTTACGTGACGCTGGGACAGCCGGCAACGACGCTTTCCGGCGGCGAGGCTCAAAGAATGAAGCTGGCAAGCGAATTGCATCGAAAGTCAAACGGCAAAACGTTTTATATTTTGGACGAACCTACGACGGGACTGCATACCGATGACATCAAGCGTTTGCTTGAGGTCTTGCAACGTCTGGTTGACAAGGGAAATACCGTGCTCGTGATTGAACACAACCTTGACGTCATCAAATCAGCAGATCATCTGATTGATCTGGGTCCGGAAGGCGGTGAAGGCGGCGGGACGATCATCGGATGCGGAACGCCGGAAGAACTTTGTCGAAACGAACGCAGCTATACCGGAAAGTATTTGAAAGAAGTCATTGAAAGAGGTCATTATGAATAACGTTCAAGAAGAATTTCACGTTTTGTGCTCTTGAATTTTTCGAACAAACTGTTATAGTCATTATTATAATAAAGTTTTGGAGGGATTATTTTGGCAAAAGTTGAAAGTTTTACATTGGATCATACTGCAGTCAAGGCACCCTACGTACGTTTGATTACGGTTGAAGAAGGTCCAAAAGGCGACAAAATTTCTAACTTCGATCTGCGCTTGGTTCAACCAAATGAAAATGCGATTCCGACCGCAGGACTTCATACGATTGAACATATGCTGGCAGGATATTTGCGCGATCACATGGATGGCGTGATCGACTGTTCTCCGTTCGGTTGTCGTACCGGCTTCCATTTGATCATGTGGGGCGAACACGATACTGTCGAAGTGGCCAAGGCTTTGAAGGCATCGCTTCAAGACATCGTTAATGCAACGTGGGAAGACGTTCAGGGAACGGATATCAAGAGTTGCGGCAACTATCGCGATCATTCGCTCTTTTCTGCTCAAGAGTGGTGCAAGAAGATTCTTGAAGAAGGAATCTCGTCAGATCCGTTCGTTCGCAAAGTTATTGATTGATCAAAAGCTGAGTCCGTACTCTGAATTTAAACAAGGAAAAAGCAGCGGAATGCGCCGAATGGTGGTTTCGCTGCTTTTGGCGTTTTTTTGACAAAATACAGTGCAATGCTTAATAAATTTAAGTTTGCTTCGTTCTTTTAGGTCAAGCATGGCTTTCCAACTTAAAATCTATATGAAAAATATTAAATTTCTCACATATTCTTTTTTTGTCAGAAGATAAGTGTTAAATTTAATGATGTTAAATTATTCAGATTGAGGAAAATGACCATGAGTGGAAATTACAAGAGCGTTTTCGACATTATTGGACCAGTGATGGTCGGACCTTCCAGCTCGCATACTGCGGGGGCAGTTGCGATCGGACAAGTAGCCCATAAGCTTTTTTCTCAAAAGATCACGCAGGTTACGATCGATTATTATGAATCATTTGCAAAGACGCATCGCGGGCATGGAACGGATTTTGCGATTATCGCAGGTGTTTTGGGGATGCAAACGGATGATTTGCGCGTGCCTGATGCGGTCAGGATTGCTAAAATGAGGGGAATCAAGGTCAAATTCATTGAACACGAGGGCAAAAGCCCGATTAATCATCCCAATACGGCAATCGTAACTTTGGCAAACAAAGATAAGGAAATCAAAGTTGCAGGATGCTCGATTGGCGGTGGGACGATTGAGATTCGAAAGATTCAAATTGACGGGCATGAATTTTTCCCGGCAGGACCGTTGCCGATTATCATTTGCCTGGCAAAAGACGGCAAGCAAAACAGTATTCTTGAAAGTTTGGCCTGCGGTGACGATTTTATTGTCAAAAAAGCCGAGCGAAGCATCAGTTCAGACTGCTGCCTGCTCGAATTCGATCTTGACAAAAAACCGGATGAGCAAATCTTGGAGCACATTGCTTCAATGAGCAAGGAATTGATTTGTCTTTAAGGGGGATTTTTGATGTACAGGAATGTTTCTTCCCTGATCAAGGCATGCGATGAATTGAATCTGCCAATCTGGGAACTGATGATTCGTTCAGAGATGAAATATGCGCGGGCAACGAGACAGGAAGTCTGGGACAAGATGAAAAACCAGCTTCAGGTGATGGAAAATGCAGCGCACAGAGGCGCAGACGGAAACGGAGTCCATTCTCCGACCGGATTAACCGGTGGAGAGGCTGCAAAAATGCGCAAATATCGAGAAAGCGGAAAGGGATTGTCTGGTGAATTGATATTATCCGCAATTCAAAATTCGCTCGCTACCAATGAGGTCAATGCTGCAATGGGATTGATCTGCGCCACTCCGACTGCCGGTTCGTCAGGGACCATTCCCGGCGTGCTCTTTTCGATTGATCAAAAACTGCATTTGACGGAAGATCAGAAGATTCAGTTTTTGTTCACCGCAAGCGCCTTTGGACTCGTGACAGCAAACAATGCGATGATTGCTGGAGCCGTCGGCGGATGTCAGGCAGAAGTCGGAAGTGCCTCTGCCATGGCTGCGGCTGCAGCGGTTGAAATTTGCGGCGGCACGCCAAATCAGGCAGCGGAAGCTTTTGCAATGGCGCTCAGCAACTTGTTGGGACTTGTCTGCGATCCGGTTGCCGGTTTGGTCGAGATTCCGTGCGTCAAGCGAAACGTCGTTGGTTCCGTCAATGCGCTTGCATGTGCCGATATGGCGCTTGCCGGACTGACGAACAAGATTCCTGCCGACGAAGTAATCGGCGCAATGAAGCGAATCGGCGAAAACATGCCGGTACAGCTGCGCGAAACCGGACTCGGCGGTTTGGCGACGACCAAGACCGGGTTAAAAATGAAAATCAGAATTTTTGGCGAAGATATGGATTAAAAGCCACGCGAGTCTAACATGAGCGATTCGCGCGGCTTTTTTGCTGCATTTGGAAATGATGGCAGCGCAAGTTATGTTATAATGTTGACAGTACTATTTGAGAGGATGAAGTCTGATGCATGACTCAATGCAATTAGTGATTGTTACCGGAATGAGCGGTGCCGGCAAGACCGTTGCGATGCAAAGTTTTGAAGATTTGGGATATTTTTGCGTCGATAACATGCCGCCGGCTTTGATGGGCAAGTTTTGGGAATTGATCAAAGAATCCGGTAAAATCAAGAAGGTGGCACTTGTGATCGATCTGCGTTCGCGGGCGTTTTATGAAGAAGTCGTTGAAATGATTCGCAGTTTGGAAGACGAAAACGGCATCAGTGCCAAAATCGTCTTTTTGGACGCTTCTGACGAGGAACTGGTTGCGCGCTATAAGGAAACGAGAAGGTCGCATCCGCTTGCAATGGACGGCCGCGTGCTTGACGGCATCGTGCGCGAACGCGAAATCTTAAGCGAAATCAAATCAAAGGCCACGCTTTTGATTGATACGACAAGGCTTTCTCCGCGACAGCTGCGCGAAGAAATCTTCCATAATTTTGAAACCAGTGAAAACACTGCATTTCACATCAACGTGATGTCATTTGGCTTCAAATACGGCATTCCGATTGATGCCGACGTCGTCATGGACGTCAGGTTTTTGCCGAATCCTTACTACGTCAAGGAATTAAAGGAAAAAACCGGACTTGACGCTGACGTCTATGAGTATGTCATGAATTCCGAGAAGACTGCCGAATTTTACAAGCAGTACATCTCAATGCTGCGCTATGTGATTCCGGGCTACGTTGCTGAAGGAAAAACGAGCCTGACGATCGCAATCGGATGTACTGGCGGACAACACCGTTCAGTGGCGATTGCGCAACGAATCGGCGAAGACTTGCAAAGCGATGGATATACCGTCAATTTCAAGCACCGCGACATGAAGAAGCGGAAGGAGACGGTTAATCGCTCATGATCAGTTTAAGAAAAAAACGTCGTCCAAAAATTGTCGTGATCGGCGGCGGCACGGGACTGCCGGTCGTTTTGAAAGGGCTGCGCAAGAAAAATGCAGACATTACGGCCGTCGTTACCGTGGCTGACGACGGCGGTTCTTCTGGAATCATCAGAGACTACATTAACGTTGTCCCGCCAGGAGACATCAGAAACGTTTTGGCGGCTTTGTCCGACATGCCGAAACTTTACAAGGATATTTTTCAGTATCGTTTTTCGTCAAACGATCAATTCTTTTCAGGTCATGCAATCGGCAACCTGATTATTGCCGCGCTGACTGAAATGGATAACCGCGGCATCTTTGAAGCCGTGCAGGATTTGAGCAAGATCATGCAGGTCGACGGACACGTCTATCCGGCTTCAGACAAGCCGCTGACTTTGAACGCTGCATTTACCGACGGAACGGTCATCTCAGGCGAAGCAGAAATTTCTGCTGCCGGCAAGACGATCGACAATGTCTGGGTAACGTCTGCTGACGGCAGCAAACCGGAAGCCAAGCAGGAAGTTGTCGATGCGATTCTTGATGCCGATCAGATCGTGCTCGGACCCGGGAGCCTTTTCACGAGCATTTTGCCGAATCTGATGATTGAAAACGTCGGAGAGGCCGTGTGCCGAAGCGAAGCAGAGGTTGTCTACATCTGCAACATCATGACGCAAAAGGGCGAAACTGAGCATTTTACCGATGCCGATCACGTTCGGGTTTTGAACAGGCATTTGAAACAGAATTTTATCGATACGGTGCTCGTAAATACGGAGCCGGTTCCAAAAAATTATCTGGATCGTCAGAAGTATGACGAATACCTGTATCAGGTAAAATATGATTTTAAAGGGTTGAGGGACCAGGGGTGTCGCGTTATTTCCGACAACTTTCTAAAGCTCAGAAATCAGGGAGTGTTTCATAACGGAGACCAGGTCGTGGACGAGTTGATGTGTCTTGCCGGACGTCCGAAGTCCTGGCGAGCAGACGAATCTAACTAAAAGGAGGGAGCGTTTTTGTCATACGCAAGCGAGGTTAAAAAAGAACTTACGACATTGGAGGTTCATTTCGGCAATGCCAAAGCAGAACTCATGGCTTTGATTCGCATGAACGGTTCGCTTGGACTTTCCAATCATCGCTTTATCTTGAACGTTCAAACGGAAAACCCCGCCACCGCCCGCAGAATTTACAGTTTGTTGAAACAGTTCTATGATGTCGAAAGCGAGCTTTTGGTTCGGCGGAAGATGAAACTCAAGAAAAACAATCTCTATATCGTGCGCTTGAACAAGGGCAGCGATTACGTGCTGAAAGATCTTGATATTTTGGACGGTTTTCAGCTGAAAGAAACCGTTCCGCTCGATTTTTTGGATGACGACGCCAAGGTTCGCTCATATTTGCGCGGAGCTTTTCTTGCCACCGGTTCTGTCAACAATCCTGAAACAAGCAGCTATCATCTGGAAATCTATTCACTTTATGAGGATCATAATCAGACGATTTGCGAAATGATGAATCGCTACGGCTTAAATGCGCGCACGGCCAAGCGTCGCAGCGGCTACATCACTTACCTCAAAGAAGCAGAAAAGATTGCCGATTTTTTGTCTTTGATCGGTGCGACAAGTTCAATGCTCAAATTTGAAGACATTCGCATCATGCGCGATATGAGAAATTCAGTGAATCGAATCGTCAATTGCGAAAATGCAAACTTCAACAAGGTTGCTGACGCAGCCAACAGGCAGATTGAAAGTATTAAGTATCTCGACAAAAAAATCGGTTTGAACAATTTGCCCGTCAAGCTGCAAGAAATCGCAATCGCGCGCATGGCTCATCCGGAAGTCAGTTTAAAAGAACTTGGCGAATTGGTTCCGGGCGGTCCGATTTCAAAATCCGGCGTCAACCATCGTTTGAGAAAAATTATGGAGCAAGCAGAAAAAATGGGTTTTGGAAAATAGAGGCGTTGCTCTTTGAAGCACATCTAAAAAATCGTTTTGTTTGGCCTGATCCGGCGTGTGCCTGGATCGGGCTTTTTGATTTGGGATGTTGGAATAAAGATTGATTATGGAAAAATTTTGCAATTGATAAAACAAAAGATTGCGAGAAAACATTTCTTGTGATATCTTTTAGATAAAGCAAAGTGCTAACTGGTTTTATTTTTAAGGAGAGGTATTATTATGATCAAAAAAAACAATCTTTTTATTGGGGTCAACCTTGCTTTTTTTGTTAGTTTCTTCTTCAAGTGCTTATGCAAGCTCAATTAGCGGAGGGTATGTTGAACTGTCAAGCAGCAATTTAAAATCACCGGTATCAGTGATAAAAGAAGGCGGGCTATCTCTATTTAAAGCAAAAGTCAAAGGAAAAGGACTGACTCCGTATCAATGGCATTATATTGATGGGGGCAAATGGTTATTTGGCGTCTACGGTACAAAGGTTCAGTCGACTTATGTTCATTATGGACGAACTCATTCAGCAACTGCTAAAAACGGAATGGGTGCAGGAACATGTGTGAAAGTTCATGCAGGCATAACTGCTTTTTCGCAAGTTAATGCGACTATGAGGAATAATAAAGCATATTATAATGTTTATTAAGAAGCTTTTATGTGAATAGTGCTTTGCTCAGGGTGTTGTCATTTGTTGTGAAACACCTTATTTTTAAGTTTTTTCGGGGGGATTATGAAGAAATTATTTTCAATAAGCATGCTGATTTTTTTGATAATTTCTGGGATGGTCGTCATAAATAAAAGAATTGACGATTATTTCACCAAGCTTTTGTATGGTGACAAGACAGAAGTGTCTCTGCTTTTAAAAGATGATGCTGACTGTCTTGCATTGATAAATAGTCTGAAAAAAATATCTGAAGGCGAGACTAGTGTTTCACAGTACTTTTTTACCAGTGAAAATGAGTTGACTATTTACGATACTAATCCTGATTTTCTAATCAAAGGAAGAATTTCGCATGATGATTTAGCTACGAATTATATGAGAAACAAGCAGAAACTGCTGATCCCGAATTATAGGTATCATGTCAAGCTCTACCCCCTTGATAAAATCAAGAACATGGGGTTCAATAGCGTCTTTTATGTTTCGGGAAACGTAAAAGAAGTTTGTGATACCATGAGAGATTTTGGAAAAGTGCGCATAAAATCCCAGAAAGATATCGCTTCTTTTGAAGATGATCAGAGCACGTTGCTTTTTTTGGCAAATCTTTCAGGGATTATTTCGTTGCTGTCGCTGATGTTCCTGTTGATGAAACAAAAACGTCAAAATGATTTGATGCGACTTTTGGGAAGGAAATCGTATGAAATTTTAAATGAAACGATTAAAGATCTGATTCCATCGTTGGAATTTTCAATCGGAATCAGTGCGACGTTATTATTTGGTTATGCGTCTTGGAAAAATTTGGTCGAGTATTGCAGCCGATTTTTGGTGTCGCTTCTTTTTTTATATGCCTGTTGCCTGCTTTTTATTTTGGTCATCATTATCGTTGCCTGCGCATTTCAGATGAAAACAAGACTGTTTCTGTCTTATAATGCGTTTTTTTCTAAAGCAGCATATGGTTTCAATGCTGCATTTTTCATTTTAAGTATTTTCTTAGTCAGCATCATGTTTCCGAAGTTTCACCAAGAATATAGTCGATTTAAGGAGCAGGCATCAAGACTTGAACGTTGGGAGGATGCCAAAAACATATATCAGACAAACTTGACCAATCAGATAGACAGAATGGATAATTCTGCTGAGGTTGAATATGATTTGAAAGCAAAGAATCTTTGGGAAAAACTAAGATCAAATTATCAAACTTTTGTTGTTTTTTCAGACAATTTCTTATGGACTTCAGGACAAAACGGCAAGGAGCAGCCGTGGTATCTGGCAAATCCCGACAATAAGTCTTTAGATGACCGTATTTGCTCGGTTTCCGGTTGCGCGATAACCGCGGATAAGAATTATTTGCGACTTTCGAAGACGATTCTTTCGGACGGAAAAAGCGTTTCTGATTTGAAACCGACGCTTTTTACGAAGATTCTGATAGTTCCTAAAAAATACGGCAAGTATGAAAAAGAAATTCGCAATCGATACATGGATGAATTTTTGTTTCAACTCAATACGGATTTTAAGCTTTGGAAAAAGAGAGAACGTGTGCCAAAGTTTACGCACAAAAATCTGAAAATCAAAATTGTCTATGCAAAAAACGGGCAAAGCTATTTCACGTACAATCCTGATTCAGGTGATAATTTGCTTTCAAATACGGTCAAAGACCCGGTAATCAAACTGTTTGACGATTATCAAAACAGCTTGTCGTACGGAAATCTCTTTTGTTTGAATGGCGGATTTTTCTTTAGCGACAAACATTTCGGAAAGGTCTATGAGAGACTTGAGCCGAAACTTCGTGAGAGCGGAATCGGTTCAACGATAAATTTCGTAACATCCGTTTATTCGAAGAAGGCAGAGCTCGTTCAACAAAACAAACGGCAAGTCGCTTGTTCTTTAATTCGTTTGACGGTACTTGTTTTAGGCAGCTTTTTCTTTCTTTTTGCAATGATTGCTCAATATTATTTGCTGCATGAAAGAGAAATCGTCATCAAACGCTTGATGGGGTGCTCTTTTTTTAGAATTTTAAACGGAAAGATTGCTTTTTTTAGCGGTGTTTTTACGTTGTCTTTTATTATTTCTTCATGTTTATTGCAAAAGATGGATTGGCTTAATTTGGCAGTTTTGGCATTTCTTTTTATCGGAACGGTTTTTGCGTCATTCATTTGGATTTCGTATGACGTTCTTCAAAAAAATAGAACTTTGGGGAGGGATTTTTAATGATTACGTTAAAAAACGTTTCAAAAAGATATGATAACGTTCCTGTGTTGAACGAAATCAATCTTGAAATCAATCGAGGATCTTTTTGCTGCATAACCGGAAAGAGCGGTGCGGGTAAGTCAACGCTTTTGAAGATCATCTCAGGGATGGAAAAGCCTGATGAAGGTCAGGTTTTTTTTGAGGGAAAAGATTTAAAAAAAATCAGGCGCCAAAAATTATGGGGAAGGCATTTTTCATTTGTATTTCAAAACTATTTTCTTTTGGACGACAAGACCGTCAGGAAGAATTTGAAACTCGCTTGTCAAAAAATCGGGGGAACCTGAGATGACGGATGCTTTGAAGAAAACGGGTTTGACTGCAGATGTCTTGGACAAGACCGTGTATAGATTAAGCGGCGGAGAAAAGCAGAGGGTCGGAATTGCAAGGGCGATCCTCAAGCCTTTTGACGTGCTTGTTGCCGATGAGCCGACGGGCAATCTTGATTTTCAAAATGCAGCGGCCATAATGGACGTTTTGAAAAAACTTCAAGAAGATAAAAAGACGATCATCGTCGTTTCTCATGACAATGATTTTCAAAAACTTGCAGATCAAAATCTTTTGCTTCAAGATGCCGTGTTGACAACTTTTTGAGATGTTGACAATAGTACAAAAAAGCCGTGCTCCAGTAAAGGAACACGGCTTTTAACATCCTGATGATTATTTGAGTTTCTTCTTGTTTTTCATAATGCCGTCAATCAAGCCGTAATCAACTGCTTGTTGTGCCGTCATAAAGTTGTCGCGTTCAGTGTCTTTGTTGATTGTTTCAATGTCTTGACCTGAGTGATCTGCCAAGATTTGGTTGATCAGTTTGCGCGTCTTCAAGATGTGTTCGGCTGCAATCTGAATCTCCGTCGACTGACCCTGTGCTCCGCCAAGGGGTTGGTGAATCATGATTTCAGAGTTAGGAAGCGCAAATCGTTTGCCCTTTGCACCGGCCGTTGACAAGACGGAAGCCATTGAGGCAGCCATGCCCATGACGATCGTTTGGACGTCGGCATTGACGAAATTCATCGTGTCATAAATTGCAAGGCCGGCAGAAACTGAGCCGCCTGGCGAGTTGATGTACATATAGATGTCTTTTTCTGAATCCTGAGCATCCAGGAAGAGAAGCTGTGCGATAACCGCATTTGCCATATCATCAGTGACTTCGCCTGAAACCATGATGATGCGATCTTTCAAAAGACGAGAATAAATGTCGTAAGCACGTTCGCCTTGGGCTGATTGTTCGATGACTGTAGGAACTAAGTTCATATTGAAAGCCTCCTGATTGTTAAACTAACTATGTAATAGTCTATCACTCAACTGTTTGTATTGCTAGTTTAACTCATAGGTCAAAAATGGTCAAATAATATGCACCTAAAAAGCCGAAAAGTTTTCAATCGATTGCAAACTGTGCTGACCTTTAGGAGCGAAACGAATAAAAAGGTGCTCAGAAAAACGTTTCTGGCGCACCTTGCATTAAAAAAGATTTGACAATTCATTGTGAAAGCGTTCTAATAATAGTTATGCACCACCTGGGAGTCGAACCCAGATTACAAGAACCGGAATCTTGCGTGCGATCCATTACACTAGCGGTGCGTACTCATATTATTTTAGTCTAATATCATGTGAATTACAAGAATATTTTGAAAGAAGGTGAGTTTTTGGCTTTGAAACAAGGATTTGGTCAGCAGCAAAAACAGATTCAAAAATTGGCAATGACGCAGCAGATGCAGCAGTCGATTCGAATTTTAAAGTACGGTTCCGAAGATCTGCATAATTTTCTTTCAAACGTCGAACTTGAAAATCCGTTCATGATTGTCAATGCCTCGCATTCATACGTGACGGGCGGGCTTGATCATCAAAACGAACACGACATTGCAGAATTTGCAGTGGAGAAAAAAGCACAGTCGTTGTACGATTACCTGATGGATCAGGTCAAGTTGACGATGAGAAAAACGCCGATCAGAGACATGGTTGTTTATTTCATTTCACAGCTTGATCAAAACGGCTATTTAAAAGCTGATCTGGAAAAACTTTCAAAAGAAAAAGGCATCGACAAAGTCCTGATGCTTGATGCGCTGACGCTTTTGCAACAGCTTGATCCTCCTGGAACGGGGGCCAGAAATCTGCAGGAATGTCTGATTTTGCAAGTTCAATATGACAGTTCGGCACCGTTGAATGCAGAGAAAATACTTAAAGAAGATTTTGAGGATTTTACGAATCGCAAGTGGTCAAAAATAGCTAAAAAGCACTGCATTTCAATTGGGGACGTGCAAAAAATTCTTGATTACGTTCAAACTTTGTCGCCTGCGCCGGGGGCGATTTATGATCAAAGCGAAGTTGGTTATATCGAGCCCGATCTGGTTGTCGAAAAAAAGCCTGACGGAAGCCTTGAAGTCAAATTGACCAAGGAAAGCAATCCGGAGATTCGCTTTAAAAAAGAGTATTATGAAAGTTTGAAAAACAGCTCTGACAAGCATGTTTTGGATTACCTGAAAGAAAAACGGCACGAATTTGAAAAGATTCAAGAAGACGTCTTGATGCGCGGAAACACGCTGCTTCGATTGGGACGCTTGATCGTTGAACGTCAGCATGACTTTTTTACCGAAAGCAATCGGCCTCTAAAGCCTTTTTTGCTGCGTGACGCGGCTCAAAAGCTGCAGCTTCACGAATCGACGATCAGCCGAGCCGTCAGCGGAAAGTATCTATTGTATGAAGGAAAAGTCATGGAACTGAAGGCATTTTTCTCCCGTGCTGTTTCCTATGCGGGAGAAAATGGCGAAAACGTAAGTGCGGATGAGATTCAGCAAAAGATTCGCTTGATTGTTGAAGAAGAAGACAAGAAAAATCCTTTGTCCGATCAAAAAATCGTGGATAAGATGAAAGAAGAGGGGCTGAAAGTGTCCCGCCGGACGCTTGCAAAATACAGAGAGCGGCTCGGCATTCCTGCATCAAGTTTTCGTAAGCAACATTGAGTTTTTTTTAATATTTCGATTGTTCCAAATATGGGCCTGATTTCAAATGTTATCATGCAAGAAGTTCGAAGATATCTGTTTTAAACGGATGAGGTAATTGTAAATGTTCGTAAAAAAGTGGCGGAATGCTTGTTTGGATAAGTGTTTTTCCGCTTTTTTATTTGATTTGAGTATGTTTGAGGCTTGCAAATTATAAGGGTAACTGATATAATTCAAGGTGTGATTGAGGTATGAGAACAATTCAGGATGATACAATTGTTGTTGTACTTTTTTTCTTTAACTTACTGGGTCGCGAGTTGACACCATTGGACGTTATACGTCCCGCAGGAAAGAGAGACTTAAAATGCACCAAGAGATAGAATGGATCGAAGCAATCGTTCCAGATATGATTGAGGTCATGAGCAGGCGTTACACGATATTGAAGAATGTTGCGTGGCAGGAGCCGGTTGGACGCAGATCATTGGCACAGACCTTGGGCATGAGTGAAAGAGTCTTGCGGACGGAAACGGATCTTTTGCGCAAGTACGAATTGATTTCTTCGACAAAATCGGGAATGATTCTCACGGACAAGGGTCATAAGACAATTTTGGGATTGTCGGCTTTTATGGATTCGCTTTTAGGAATTCAGCAATTGGAAAAAGAACTCAGCAAGAAACTTGGCATTGCGCGTTGCCTGGTCGTTCCCGGCAACTGCGATGACAACGGAAAGGTTGTCGATGCCATGGGGAAGATAGTCACGGATACTTTGAAGACTTTGCTTCCGCTTGGGAAGAACATTATCGCCGCGATGGGCGGGACGACGATGGCATGTGTTGCAACGTGCTTGACGTCCGAAATCGCAGAAGGGCGTGAATTGTTGTTTGTCCCTGCCAGAGGCGGTGTCGGCGAAAGAGTCGATATTCAAGCAAATAACGTTTGTGCTCAGATGGCGCTTTGCACTGGTGGCAGTCACCGGTCGCTTTATGTGCCAGAGCAGGTGAGCGAGACAACTTTCAAGACTCTCTTGAAAGAGCCGGCTGTTCAGGATGTCGTTGAACTGATCGAGCATAGCAATGCAGTTTTGCATAGCATCGGTGAGGCTTTGCATATGGCCAACCGGCGCTCGATGAGCGATAAACAGATTGAGTTGCTGAAGAGTCGCAAGGCTGTCGGAGAAGCTTTTGGATATTTCTTCGATGAAGACGGCAAGGTGGTTTATAAAATACCGCGTGTTGGGCTTCAACTTAAGGATCTCGCTTCGATGAATTGCATAATTGCCGTTGCCGGCGGTGTTTCGAAAGCCAAGGCGATTGCGGCATACATGCACCATGCACCGAGTCAGACGTATCTGGTAACTGACGAAGGTGCCGCAAAGACGATTTTAAAAGGGCAGTGAATTTCACTACAGGGATTTGTTGCTTTTTAAAATAAATTTTTATTTCCTAAAGGAGGAAATTTTAGTTATGACTACTAAAGTAGGTATTAATGGTTTTGGCCGTATCGGTCGTTTGGCATTCCGTCGTATTGCTGAAACATCTAAGGACTTGGAAGTTGTTGCTATCAACGACTTGACATCTCCAGCAATGTTGGCACACTTGTTGAAGTACGATACAGCTCATGGTAACTTTGCTGGCGAAGTTTCCGCTACAGAACATGCACTTGTTGTTAACGGCAAGGAAATCCCTGTATACGCAGAAGCAGACGCAAACAACATTCCTTGGGTTAAGAACGATGGCGTAGACTTGGTTCTTGAATCAACAGGTTTCTACACATCCCCAGAAAAGGCACAAGCACACATCAATGCTGGTGCTAAGAAGGTTCTTGTTTCAGCTCCAGCTGGTGACATGAAGACAATCGTTTACGGTGTTAACGATGATACATTGGCTCCAGAAGACAAGATCGTTTCTGCTGCTTCATGTACAACAAACTGCTTGGCACCTCTTGCAAAGGCTGTTAACGATGCATTCGGCATCAAGGCTGGTACAATGACAACAATCCATGCTTACACAGCTACACAAAAGCTTCAAGATGGTCCAGATCGCAAGGGTAACGTACGCAACGCTCGTGCTGCTGCTCAAAACACGATTCCTCACTCAACAGGTGCTGCAAAGGCTATCGGCAAGGTTGTTCCTGAATTGAACGGCAAGCTTGACGGCCATGCACAACGTGTTCCTGTTATCACAGGTTCATTGACAGAATTGGTTGCTACGCTTGGCAAAGAAGTAACAGCTGACGAAGTTAACGCAGCCGTAAAGAAGGTTACGGAAAACAACGCTTCCTTCGGTTACAATGCTGACGGCATCGTATCTTCAGACATCATCGGCACAACATTTGGTTCTGTATTTGACCCAACACAAACACAAGTTGTTGGCGAAGGCGACGGCCAAGTTGTTAAGGTTGTTGCATGGTACGATAACGAATCTGGCTTTACAGCTCAAATGATCCGTACATTGGAAAAATTTGCAAGCATGCTTTAATAAGCTAGCTTAGGCTAAAATCATTAACTTGCTTTTGCAGGTTGTTTGAGGCGGGGGGAGGCAACTCCTCTCGCCTTTTATTATATAGGTTTATCTATTAAAATTTTTTGGAGGTTTTCTTTCATGGCTAAACTTACAGTTGAAGACTTAAAAGACCTTGAAGGCAAAAAAGTCTTAATCCGTGTTGACTTTAATGTTCCTATCAAAGACGGCGTTATCGGTGACGACAACCGTATGGTTGCTGCTTTGCCAACAATCAAGTATATTACGGAAAAGGGCGGCAAGGCTGTCCTGTTCTCACACCTTGGTCGCGTGAAGACTGAAGAAGACAAGGCTAACTTGTCCTTGAAGCCGGTTGCAGAACATTTGGCAGATCTTTTGAACAAGCCTGTAACGTTCGTGCCTGTTACGCGCGGTGCACAATTGGAAGACGCAATTGCCAACATGAACAACGGTGACGTTATCCTTGTTGAAAATACGCGTTTTGAAGATCTTGACGGTAAGAAGGAATCCGGCAACGATCCTGAATTGGGCCAATACTGGGCATCTCTTGGCGACGTGTTCGTAAACGATGCTTTCGGTACGGCACACCGTTCACACGCTTCCAACGTTGGTATTTCCGAAGCAATGAAGTCCAATGGCAAAGATGCCGTTGCAGGATATCTTTTGGAAAAGGAAATCAAGTTCTTGGGCGATGCCGTTGACAACCCTGTACGTCCATTCGTTGCTATCTTGGGCGGTTCAAAGGTATCTTCAAAGATCGGCGTCATCAACCACCTTCTTGAAAAAGCTGACAAAGTCATCGTCGGCGGTGGCATGACATATACGTTCTACAAGGCAAAGGGCATTGCTGTCGGCAGTTCTTTGGTTGAAGACGATAAGGTCGAATTGGCTAAGGAACTTATTGAAAAAGCAGGCGACAAGCTTGTTTTGCCAGTAGACAACGTTGTTGCAGACAAATTTGCAAACGATGCTGAATACAAGACGGTTGAAGGCGACATTCCTGATGGCTACATGGCACTTGATGTCGGCGAAAAGTCCGTTGAATTGTTCAAGGAAACGTTGAAGGATGCCAAGACCGTTGTTTGGAACGGACCTATGGGCGTCTTCGAAATGCCTAACTTTGCAAAGGGCACGCTTGCATTGGGCGAATTCTTAGCTACGCTTTCAGATGCAACGACAATCGTTGGCGGCGGCGACTCAGTTGCTGCTGCAAAGCAACTCGGCATCGCTGACAAGCTTTCACACGTTTCTACTGGTGGCGGTTCTTCTCTTGAATACCTTGAAGGCAAGACATTGCCTGCCATTGCAGTACTTTCTGAAAAATAATTTTGAATCTTTTGCCGGATGCGCTTCGGCAATAATTTCCTGAAAGGATGATTATAAGTGCGTACACCAATTCTTGCAGGTAACTGGAAAATGAACATGAATCCTGAAGAAACAGCTGAATTCGTAAAGGCTGTCAAGGATCAGTTGCCAGCATCTTCTGAAGTTGAATCCGTTATTGCTGCTCCTGCAGTTGACCTTCCCGCATTGCTTGAAAATGCCAAGGGCTCTGAATTAAAAGTAGCTGCTGAAAACTGCTATTTTGAAGACAAGGGTGCCTTCACTGGCGAAACTTCTCCTAAAGTTTTGAAGGAAATGGGCGTTGATTACGTAATCATCGGCCACTCCGAACGTCGTGATTATTTCCACGAAACAGATGAAGACATCAACAAGAAGGCAAAGGCAATCTTTGCCAACGGCATGACACCTATCATCTGCTGTGGCGAAACGTTGGAAACACGTGAAGCCGGCAAAGCAGAAGAATGGGTAGAAGGCCAAATCAAGGCTGCCTTGGAAGGATTGACGGCTGATCAAGTAGCCAGCTTGGTTATTGCTTATGAACCAATTTGGGCAATCGGCACAGGCAAGACGGCTACGGCTGATCAAGCCGAAGAAATTTGCGCAGTAATTCGCAAGACGGTTGCAGATCTTTATGATCAAACGGTTGCAGACAAGGTTCGCATTCAATACGGCGGTTCCGTAAAGCCTGCTAACGTTAAGGAATTGATGGCTAAGGAAAACATCGATGGCGGTCTTGTCGGCGGTGCTTCCCTCGTTCCTGAATCATATTTGCAATTGGTTCATTTCAAGGACTAATAATTTGACGTCACAGCGTAAAATTGTTTGCAACTGTGGCTAAAAACATATAAAATAACACTGAAGACAGTTTGTCTCAAGTCAATTAACTTAAAGGAGAGTAATAACTCATGTCTGCAATTACAGAAATTTATGCTCGCGAAGTTTTAGACTCACGTGGCAACCCAACAGTTGAAGCTGAAGTTTATACGGAAGCTGGTGCATTTGGTCGTGGAATCGTTCCTTCTGGTGCTTCCACAGGCGAACACGAAGCTGTTGAATTGCGTGACGGCGACAAGTCTCGCTTCATGGGCAAGGGCGTTACAAAGGCCGTTGCTAACGTAAACAACGTTATCGCAAAGGAAATCGTTGGCTACGAAGTAACGGACCAAGTTGCTATCGATAAGGCTATGATCGCATTGGACGGCACGCCTAACAAGGGCAAGCTTGGTGCCAACGCTATCTTGGCTGTTTCTATCGCTTGCGCACGTGCTGCTGCTGACGAATTGCAAGTACCTTTGTACAACTACTTGGGCGGTTTCAATGCTCACGTATTGCCAACACCAATGATGAACGTTATCAACGGTGGTGCACACTCTGACAACAAGGTTGACTTCCAAGAATTCATGATCATGCCTGTTGGTGCTAAGTCAGTTAAGGAAGCTATCCGCATGGGTTCTGAAACGTTCCATAACTTGAAGAACTTGCTTGCTGCTGACGGCAAGGAAACTTCTGTTGGTGACGAAGGTGGTTTTGCACCTGACTTTGCTAACAACGAAGAACCTCTTCAATACTTGATCAAGGCTATCGAAGCTGCTGGCTACAAGCCAGGCAAGGATGTTTCCATCGCTATCGACGTTGCTTCTTCAGAACTTTGGGATGCAGAAAAGGGCAAGTACGTTCTTCGCTGGTCAACAAAGGAAGAATTCACAACGGAAGAATTCATCAAGTATCTTGAAGGCTTGGTTGCTAAGTACCCAATCATCTCAATCGAAGATCCTATCGACGAAAACAACTGGGATGACTGGAAGACGATTACGGCTGAACTTGGCAAGAAGGTTCAACTTGTTGGTGACGACTTCTTCGTTACGAACACACAATACCTTGCAAAGGGTATCCGCATGGGTTGCGCAAACTCAATCTTGATCAAGCTTAACCAAATCGGTACTTTGACAGAAACTGTTGAAGCTATCGAAATGGCTAAGGAAGCTGGCTACACGGCTATCGTTTCACACCGTTCAGGCGAAACAGAAGATACGACAATTGCTGATCTTGTTGTTGCTACAAACGCTGGCCAAATCAAGACAGGTTCTATGAGCCGTACAGATCGTATTGCTAAGTACAACCAATTGATGAGAATCGAAGATCAATTGACAGAAAACGTTGCTCAATACAAGGGTATCCAATCCTTCTACAACTTGAGCGAACAAGCACGTCAAGCAATCGAAGAAAAATAATTAGTTGATTGACTAATCAGGATTAATGATCCGCAAAACAAGGGACCTTATTTTAAGGTTCCTTGTTTTGTTTGTACATATTTTTGAAGCGATTTTGATTGCTTCAGCAGATGGGGGATTTTTATGGAAACTCTTCAATTGGATAAGACGCGGTTTCATTTTATTTGGCGCGGTGCAGTTGTCGGAGTCATTGCCGGTTTTGTCATCAGCTTATTCAGATTGTGCATTGAGAATATGCTGAAGATTGTTAAAATCGTATTTTCTGCCGGGCTTGAAAAACCGATTTGGATGCTGTTGCTCTTTTTGTTTTTTATCGTTGCTTGGCTGGTTAATGCGAAATTTATTAAGGATGAGCCAAATATCAGCGGTTCTGGCATTCCGCAAGTTGAAGGACAGCTTGAAGGAGAACTTGAACTGAGTTGGAAATCAATTTTTTTCCGAAAGTGGATCGGAGGGGTTCTTTCAATCGGATCTGGTCTTTTTCTTGGAAGAAAAGGCCCGTCAATTCAGCTTGGAGCGGCAGTTGGACAAGGTTTTGGCGAAAAAACCAAACTTAAGGGAACGGGATTGCGCGTAATGATTGCCGGTGGTGCGGCAGCGGGTTTATCATCTGCGTTCAATGCTCCGATTGCGGCGTCATTGTTTGTGACCGAAGAGATTTATCATAATTTTTCTCCATTGATCTGGACGACGGCGTTATCGGCCTCTGTGACTGCTAATCTCGTGTCGCTTTATTTCTTTGGAATGACGCCAGTGCTTCATATGGCGTATAGCCACACGCTTCCTTTGTGGCAGTATTTTCATTTGATTATTTTGGGAATTTCCTTGGGATTGTTGGGCCTCGTTTATGATAAATTCACTCTGGGAGTTCCAAAGGTTTATAGTAAGATCTTCAAATTTCCGCGATGGTTTCATGGAATCATTCCGTTGATCATCCTTGTTCCGATTGGTCTTTTGTTTCCTTCGACTCTTGGGGGCGGCAATTCGCTTATTATATCGCTGGGGAGTCATCCAACGACGACAACGATTTTTTTGGGACTTTTCATTTTACGGTTACTGTTTTCGACCGTGTCATTCGGTTCGGGACTCCCGGGCGGTATCTTTTTGCCGATTCTGTCTCTCGGTGCAATTTTAGGCGGACTTTACGGCTCGTTTATGGCTGATATTGGACTGATGCCAAGAATATACGTCGTCAACTTCATAATTTATGCCATGGCCGGTTATTTTGCCTGCATTTCAAAAGCACCCTTTACGGCTATTTTGCTGGTAACCGAAATGGTTGGGTCAATCAAGCACTTGATGCCGTTAGCAGTTGTCGCACTTGTTGCATATATGGTTGTCGATCTGCTTCGGGGTGAACCGATTTATGCGGCAATGCTTGATGATATTTTGAAAAAATCCAAAAATTCCAAGATTCATGGCGATTTTAAAGATCGTTTGGAGATTCCTGTTTTTGTCGGTTCGTTTTTGCAGGATAAGCAAGTCAGAGACATCAATTGGCCAAAAGAATCGCTGTTGATTTCAATCAGAAGAGGCGAAAAAGAACTTTTGCCTCACGGGGATACAGTGATCAGAAGCGGGGACACGCTGGTCGTGCTTGTTTCCCATTCCGAGCGCTCGAGAATCAGAAGAGCGATTGATGCCAATGCCTTTGAGCAAAATAATAATTAACTGGAAAAATTATGAAATATATGCTAAATTAGAGTAGATGTAGTTTACCAAAGCGGGTAAGGAGGGTACCCTGTTGTACAATACACTCTTAACACTGTTAATGATTGATTCTGTTTTGATCATTATTTCTGTCATGATGCAGCCTGCTAAGACAGATAATGCATCGACAGCATTATCCGGTGGTGCCGCTGACCTTTTCAGCAAGCAAAAGCCGCGCGGATTTGAAGCATTCATGCAAAAAGTTACCACTGTTTTAGGAATCGTATTCTTCGCTTTAGCATTAGCGCTGGTTTACATTTCTTCACACTAACTAAGAGTTGGCTCCCTGCGTAATATTAGATTATCAGGGAGTTTTTTTAATCTAAGAATAAAAATTATAAGAAAAAGAACGAAAACGAGGAAGTCAATGGAAAAAGAGAAGATTATTGAAAAATTATTGGCACGTTTCAAAGAGTGTCCAAGCCAGGAATTTACCGTACGTGAATTAGCTGAAGGGCTTAAGATGAATGACAGCATATCGTTCAAATTTGTCGTTCAAGCAATTGCGCAAATGGAACATGACAAGCAGATTACTTTGAATCAAAACGGGGCATTTACGTTGGCCCAGGATAATTCATTGCCAAAATTCACGGGTATTTTTCATGCCAATGATCGCGGCTTCGGATTTGTCACGGTTGATCCGGAACAACCGGATTTTTTCATCAATCCGACTCAAACCTTATCGGCTCTTAACGGTGATGAAGTTGAAGTTGAGATGCTGACTCCTGGCGATGAAGCTTCAGGCAAGCGACCAGACGGAAAAGTCGTTGCGATTGTCGAACATAATTTGACGCAGGTCGTCGGCTCGTTTTTTGTCGATTCTGATGCAACTTATCCGACAGGAATCCTTGGTGAGATTCATCTTAAGGATAAAAAATTGGCCGCATACCGTTTCCTGTTGGAAGACAACGGTCTGCACCCCGTTGAAGGAGAAGTCGTTTTGGCTGATATTACGGCTTATCCTGATCCTCACGTTCCCGGCATTTTAAAGGGCGTGGCGGTTAAAGTCATCGGAAACGTTAACGATCCTGGCATTGATATTTTGCAAATCGTTTATCAACACAAGATTCCTTCTGAATTTCCCGAGGAGGTCATGGAGCAAGTTGCCAAAATTCCTGATCATGTTACGGAAGAAGAAATGAAAGGCCGTCGCGATATTCGCGATCAACAACTCGTTACGATTGATGCGATCGAGTCAAAAGACTTGGATGATGCGGTAACCGCTTGGAAATTGCCGAACGGAAACTATCATTTAGGCGTTCATATTGCCGATGTTTCGCATTATGTCACGCCAGGGACCCCGCTTGACGATGAAGCATTTTCGCGCGGAACCTCCGTGTATTTGACGGATCGAGTAATCCCGATGCTTCCGGCCAAACTGTCAAACGGCATCTGTTCGCTTAATCCAAAGGTAGATCGCTTAGCGCTTTCATGCGACATGGAAATTACTCCTGAAGGCGAAATCATTGCGCATGAAATTTATCCGAGCGTTATCAAAACAACGGAACGAATGACCTACATTGCCATCAACAAGATTCTTGAATCACATGATGAAAAGACGATGGAAAGATATAAGAATCTTGTACCGATGTTTGAAACGATGGGCGAATTGCATAAAATTTTGCTCAAAATGCGCAAAAGACGCGGTGCCATCGAATTTGAAGAAAATGAAGCAAAGATTATCGTTGACGAAAAAGGTCACGCAATCGATATCGAGCTTCGCGAACGCGGGACAAGCGAACGCATGGTTGAATCATTCATGCTTGCGGCAAATGAAACGGTTGCCGCACATTTCAACAAGGCGAACGTGCCGTTTCTTTACCGAATTCATGAAACGCCGAAAGAAGAAAAGATTAAACGATTCTTTGAGTTGTTATCTGCAATCGGCGTCGAAGCTACGGGGTCAACGCACGATATCACGCCAAAGATGCTTCAGAATATCTTGAAAAAAGTTGCCGGACGCCCGGAAGAAGCCGTTGTCTCGGTTATGCTGCTTCGCTCAATGCAACAAGCAAAATATTCTCCTGAACCGCTTGGGCATTTCGGAATTGCAGCAACCGACTATACGCACTTTACGTCTCCGATCAGACGTTATCCTGACTTGATGGTGCATCGCATGGCCCATTATTATGCAGAACATGGGCTTTCGGAAGATTCCCAAGCAGTCTTTCGTGATGAGCTGCCGGAAGTCGCAACGCATTGTTCACAAATGGAACGTCGTGCAATTGATGCCGAACGTGATACGGATGCGATGAAGAAAGCCGAATACATGGCAGATCACGTAGGTGAAGAATTTGACGCAATGGTCAGTTCGGTAACGAAATTTGGCATGTTCGTCGAATTGGACAATACTGTCGAAGGATTGATTCATATTAGCGAAATCGGCGACGACTACTATGTTTTTGTCGAAAAACACATGGCATTGGTCGGACGCAACAAACACAAAACGTATCGCATCGGCCAGCCCGTGCGCGTCAAACTGCTTGACGTCAACGTTGAACAAAAGGAAATCAATTTCAAGCTCCTTGATTTGGATAAGGCACCGACGTCCGATCTGCTTGAAGGAGTTGAACTTCCCGAATTGCCGCCTCGTCGTCAAGGAAATCGCGATAACCGCCGTCATGGCAAAGATGATCGCAAGCGTGGCGGAAAACGCTCTGGATTTGATAAGAAAAAAGATCACAAGAAAGGCAACAAGCCGTATTATAAGAGCGGTCGAAACAATAACAACAACAAGCGTCGCAAATAGAAAGGTCTGGTTCGGATGGCTGGAAAAAATAGCGAAAAACAACGTCCGTTGGCTCAAAACAAGAAAGCAAGCCATGATTACAATATTTTGGAAACCGTCGAAGCAGGAATCGTGCTGACGGGCACCGAAATCAAATCCGTTCGTGAAGGTCGCGTGACTCTAAAGGACGGGTTTGCTCAAATCAAAAATGACGAGGCTTGGCTTGAAAACGTTCATATTTCAGAGTATACCGCAGGCAATCGGTTTAATCACGATCCTTTGCGCAGACGCAAACTGTTGCTTCATAAAAAGCAGATTGTTCAACTTGGACAAAAAACCAGCGCAAAGGGCGTAACGCTCGTTCCGCTCAAAGTCTATCTCAAAAATGGCTTTGCCAAAGTTTTGATCGGCGTAGCAACCGGTAAACATGAGTATGATAAGCGTGAAACAATCAAGCGACGTGATCAGGAACGTGAGATTCAACGAACGCTCAAAAATTTTAAATAATTTTTCGTACGCATAGAAATTAAACGCTATGCGTATTTTTTATGGGTCTTTGTCAAATGGTGTTGATGACCTCGAAAACTTCACTTCAGAAATGGAGTGGAGTTTTTTTGTTCCCGTCGGTTTCTTCTGTGTTTTTTCAAATTGGTACAGTTACGTATCAACACCGCCTGCGTTTCCGCTGGCGTGGATTCATGTATGAATTCCTGCCGTTGATTCGCAACATTAGACGGAAACGAAGGTGGGAATGATAGATTCAGCTGCATTTGTATAGTTTCATTTTATAGCATTGCGAAGATATTTTGTGAATACAAAAAATGTTGTTGAAAAATCATCATCAACACCATTTAGTATAGACCCTTTTTTATATTGTCATTAGCAGCAAATTGCGTAATAAAAAGTGACATCTTAAGTTTTTTGTTACACTTTTGTAATATTACTGCATTTAGCAATCTCATTGTAATTAAAGTGTCACATCATTCATCAAAATACACGTTATACTTGATTAAAGTAAAGGGGCTGTTATATAGATGAAAATAAAAAAAGCAGTACTGCTGGTTTTGATTTCCATTTTGTTCAATCTTCGTGCAGCAGCAGTTGCCGGATTATGCGATTCGGTCGCTGACATTCAAGCAAAACAAGAATCGGTCAAGAAACAGCTCGACCAAAATTCAAACGAATTGTCTGGAAAAATGGATGAAATCAACCAAGTTTATCAAAAACTTTCAGATTTGGAAGGAAAGAAGAAAGAAACTGAGCAACGGATTACACAAACGCAAACCAAGCTGCAACAGGCGCAGCAGGAAAAAAAGAATCGCGTCAGAGATGCCAAAGAACGTCTTTGCGAACTTCAAAAGCGCCAAGGAACCAATACAAGTCTTTCGATTTTTGAGAAATCGACAAGCTTGACTCAGTGGTTGAGAAGCATGATTGCTTTGCAACGTTTGCAAAGCGTATATAATGACAGCTTGGCCGCCGTTAAGCAAAGCATTGTCGATATTTCGCAAGCCAAGGAGCAATTGCAAGGATACCAATCAAACCTTGCTTCACAAGAACGCCAAGTCAATGATCAAAAAGCAGTGCTTGATTCGCAGATGTCAGATTTAAAGAAAAAAATTGCTGACGGACAAAGCGAAATGAAACAGCTGGCCGATCGTGAACAACAGGCGAAAGCGATGGAAGAAGCACAAAAGAAAGCGGCTGAAGAAGAAGCACAAAAGCAGCAGCAGGCAAGCAATCAAAAGCAGCAGGTTCAGCAGACGTCAACGAAAACGGTTGACAATTCTGAGGCTGCAACATCGGCAGACAACGTTTCAGGTTCAAAGACGTTGACAATGTCAGCAACGGCCTATTCGACTGAAGCCAATGGAATGGGTACTTATTCCGCAACAGGAATCAACCTCAAACAACATCCAAGCTGCGTTGCAGTTGATCCAAGCGTCATTCCTCTCGGAAGCATTATCTGGGTTTCTGGTTACGGAGTTTCCGTTGCCGGAGATACGGGAACGGCAATCAAAGGCAACGTCATCGACTTGCACTTTTCGACGGTTGCTCAATCGATGGCATGGGGTCGTCGAACTGTAACGGTCAAAATTTTGAATTAATAATAAAAAAGTCTCGCATTTTGCGAGGCTTTTTTGTCATGGAATCGATGAACATCGATGGTCCCGTTCTGATCGTAAAATAAAACAGCCGTAAATTTGCATACGGCTGTTAATCCGAGTCGATCGATGTCAGACGGCAATCTGTAAATGTTTGTACTCATGAGCATCAATCAGGCAAGTTGAACTTCCTTTAAAGCCTAAATGACGATAAAGGTGTTCAGCTTTGGTATTTTTAACGTCGACGTCAAGACCGATTCTGGCTTTGTTTCTTTTGTGCGCAACTTTCGGCAATGCTTTAAGCAAGGCCGTACCGATGCCGCACCCTCTGTATCTGGGCGAAACGACCAACGAATCAAGATACCATTCGTCAGGAAGCTCAGAATCATCCTGATCATACATGCTGTCGCGCTTTTGAAGACCAACGGAAGGAAAGAAGCGGCATAAAAGAGAATCGACTTTGTGCTCGTTTTCATTTGGATAGCCAAATGCGATTCCCGCCACTTTTCCGCTAACGTCTGCGACGATAATTTGCGCAAGCGTTTTGCGACACTCAGGAGTTTCGAAAGAACGCTCCAACGCTTTGCAAAGTTTTTTGTCATCGGCTTGTTTCAGCAAAGGCACCTCCATTTCTTTTAAAATAATATGGAACAGTGCCATTATCTGCTGGGCGTCGTCTTCTTCTGCTTGACGGATTATCAAATTGTAAGTTCCTTTCTCTCTAATGCTTTAGTCAAATGCAAGGTTTCTGCCGCAGCCGAATCGCCGATTGCGCGCCTTCGTCCCGGTTTTGGCCCAATAATCAAGAATTGAAGCGATGCAAAGAAGCAATGCCTCATCTTCTTCATGGGAAATGGTGAATTCAAGATAATCTCCGCTTGCCAATTGGACCTCGTTGATGGTCATGATGCATTCTCGACCATGAAAAACGCGGTAATTGTAAGTCGAAAGGTTGCCCATGATCAGCCAGTTGAGCTTTTTCACGAACAGCATTTCTCGACTGACACCGTAATATCGGCGAATCGAGCCGGCATACTTGCGTTTTTTGTATAAATCAAACTTTGGCAGCATTCCAAGTGAGCGTTGCTTGATTTCGGCTTCAAGCAAATTAGATGAAGAGTAGACCGACATGACGCCGGCGTGCATCCCCCAACGGCCGTTGATAAGATAGACATTTGAGCCGTTTTCATCCGTAATCGTCGTTGTTCCGCGAGTTGACAGGCGATTGCGATACGAATATAATTTGCGCACTTGAAACTCACCTCGATTCTTTTATCGAAAGATTTGACTAATTTTTGGTTGCCAATACTTCTTCAATTGCTTTGCCGACGCCATCTTCAGTGTTGTTGACCGTCAGATGCTTGGCAAGCATTTTGATTTCATCGGTTGCGTTTCCGACGGCATAGCTGATGCCGGCGGCCTTGATCATCGAAGCATCATTGTTGTTGTCTCCGATAGCCATCACGTTGTCCATTGGAACGTTGAGACTGTCGGCAAATGCAGCAAGCGCTACGCCCTTTTGAGCATTAACGTGGTTGATTTCGATGTTGCGAGAACCGGATGAGGTGATGACAAGATTCTTGTCCTTTGAAAGCTCATCTTTGATGGGACCGAGAACTTTCATGCCTTCTTGACTGAAAACAACGATTTTGCAAATCATTGTATGCGGATCATCGACGAGATCCATATAATTGTCGACATAGTTGATGTTCATCAGTTCCATTCGAGCTGATGCAAGCGTAACGGCCAATTTATAAGAAGTATCAGGACTGATGCTTGCGAGAAGTTCCGCAAAGTTTTCGATTCGCTTAGCTTTATCATCGGAGCAAACGCCCTTGTCAGTAATTACTTCAAAGTAAAGTCCCTTTTTATGCAAAGAAACAATAATTTTTTTGGCAACCGTATCAGGAATCGGGGCGGCGCTGATCATTTTGGCATTTTCATCCAAGACGATTGCACCGTTTAGCGTGATCATAGGACAGGTAATGTCGGCAGCCTGAATCAACGGCTTGATTTCTTCAAGGGAGCGCCCCGAAGAAACGACAAAGTGCACGCCAAGAGACTGTGCATGTTTGATTGCTGCGGCGTTGCCTGGTGAAATGACCATTTCGTCATTCAACAAAGTTCCGTCCATGTCAGATGCGATGATTTGAACCATTGAAATTAACCTCACTTTATTTGTCTATCATTACAATTTTAACATGAAAACGCGTGAAAAACGATTAAGAGCGGATAAAAATCAATAATTTTCCAAGGATGAAATGAAAATTGAAATGTAAGCGAAAACATATGTGAATAGGTTAACATTGTGATAAAATAAAAGCGAGGTGCTGAAATTGAAAACAATTATCCATAACGAATGGCAAGAAGTGCTGGAATCGGAGTTTGAATCTGATTATTATGCAAAGTTGCATGCCTTTTTAAAGAACGAGTATTTGAGTCAGACGATTTATCCGGACATGTATCATATTTTTGAGGCTTTTGAATTGACCCCGTTTTCAGACGTTAAAGTGGTCATTTTGGGACAGGACCCGTATCATGGACCAAATCAGGCGCACGGATTGAGCTTTTCGGTTCTTCCGGGCGTAGATATTCCGCCGTCATTGCGCAATATCTACAAAGAGCTGGAAAGCGATCTTGGAATCAAGCCGGTCAATCACGGTTATCTAAAAAAATGGGCCGAGCAAGGCGTGTTGCTGCTAAACTCTGTTTTAACGGTCAGGAACGGACAGGCTTTTTCGCATAAAGGCAAGGGTTGGGAAAGGCTGACGGATGCTGCAATCGAAAAATTGTCAAGTCGTCCCGGGCCTGTTGTCTTTATTTTGTGGGGACGTGCCGCACAAGATAAAATCAGTTTGATTGATACGACGAAAAATATTGTTTTGAAATCGGCGCACCCAAGTCCTTTGTCGGCGAGTCGCGGCTTTTTTGGCTCGCGTCCGTTTTCAAAGACCAATCAGGCATTGATCGCAATGGGAGAGAAGCCAATTGACTGGCAGCTTCCTGAAACGATTGATGAACTTTAATCAGGAAACCAAAAATTTATTAACAGAGGTGCAGATGGTATGGATTTATTTGAAAGTTTGAAAAATAAGATTTCTGGCAAGAACATCAAAATCGTTTTTCCTGAAGGAAACGACGAACGCATCGTTAAAGCAGCGGTTCGTTTGGCAAATGACGGCATGATCAAGCCAATCATTCTTGGAGCAAAAGAAACGGTCGAAGATTCGAATAATGGACAGGCTTTGCCGGAAAGCATCGAAGTAATCGATCCTGACAAGTATCCTTCGGAAGAATTTGAAAAGATGGTGGCAGCTTTCGTCGAGCGACGCAAGGGCAAGAATACTGAAGAACAGGCACGAAAGATGCTGAAAGACGTTAATTATTTCGGAACGATGATGGTCTACATGGGAAATGCCGACGGACTCGTTTCCGGTGCCATTCATCCAACGGGAGACACGGTCCGTCCTGCGCTTCAGATTATTAAAACGAAGCCAGGCGTCAGTCGGACGAGCGGTGCATTCATCATGAGTCGCGGTGATGAGCGCTATTATTTTGCCGATTGTGCGATCAACATCAATCCTAATGCTGAAGAACTGGCAGAAATTGCCGTTCAAAGCGCAAGATCCGCGCGTTTGTTCGATATTGATCCTCGCGTTGCGTTGCTCAGTTTTTCAACGATGGGTTCCGCAAAATCGGAAGAGGTCACAAAGGTTCAAGAAGCAACCAAGCTTGCTAAGGAAATGGCGCCTGATGAACAAATCGACGGCGAACTCCAATTTGACGCTGCATTTGTCAAAAGCGTTGCGGAAAAGAAGGCTAAAGACTCAAAAGTTGCCGGCAGCGCAAACGTTTTTGTCTTTCCTGAACTGCAGTCAGGAAACATCGGCTACAAGATTGCGCAGCGTTTGGGCAATTTCGAAGCGGTCGGACCGATTCTTCAAGGCTTGAATGCGCCCGTTTCCGATCTTTCGCGCGGATGCTCCGAAGAAGACGTTTATAAGGTTGCTTTGATCACGGCAGCGCAAACGCTGGGGGACTAAGATCATGCAGTTTTCCGTATCAAATGCAGAGCTTACCCAAAAAATCGCTGAAAAACTTGCCAAAGCGCTCCATGCCGGTGACGTCATTTTGCTCGACGGTGATCTTGGAGCCGGAAAGACAACGTTTACAAAGGGGTTGGCGCGCGGACTCGGCATTAGGAAAAACGTCAAAAGTCCGACTTTCACATTGATTCGCGAATATCACGAAGGTCGTTTGCCCCTTTACCATATGGACGTGTATCGGCTTGAAGAAACGGGCGGAGACGATCTTGGTCTTGAAGAGTATTTCAACGGTGACGGAGTAAGCGTTGTTGAATGGTCGCAGTTTGTTGAAGATGATTTGCCGAAAGAATTTTTGATCGTTCATTTTATCAAAGATGAAACGGATGACGATAAGCGAACGTTAGTCTTTGAACCTCGTGGAAAACGCTATGAAGAGATGTTGAAGATTTTTGAGTAGAACATCAGGCATGTTATAAAAGTCCATAACGGAAAAATCCGGATTGCGTCAGCACGCAGTCCGGATTTTTTAGCGAATTTAATCTTATCGTTTTCGCGGGTATTTGTAAATGAATGATTTCAATGTATCGGATCCAAAATTTTGAAGTTGAGAAAGCAAAATTCTGGCACATGCCTGACTGTCGTCCAAGGCATTGTGGTGATGTGCGAGGTCAATATCAAGATTTTGACAGAGGGTATCAAGCTTATTGTCTTGGAAATCATAGAATTGCCTGCTTGTCTTGACGGTATCGATGACGTTGAAATGAGGGGCAGCTATTCCGTATTTTTCCAACGTGCGCGTCAGTACGCTGCAGTCGAAAGGGGCATTATGCGCAACGACGAGCGATTCAGGCGTAAAAAAGCTTTCGATATGAGGCCACAGTTCGGAAAAATCCGGAGAATCGGCAACCATTTGAGGTTTGATTCCATGAATGGCGATATTTCGATAATCAAAATTGGTTTTTGGATTGATGAGCGAGTAGAGCTCATCAACGATCTGATTGTTTTGAACGACCGTCAATGCTAAAGAACAGGCACTGTTTCGTTTAGCATTTGCCGTTTCAAAGTCAAATGCAACAAAATTCATATTTTCCTCCCTTTAAATTTCCAGATCAGCCGTTTCAAGCAGGACGGGACAATGGTCCGAACCCATGATGTCCGTCAGAATCTCTGCATTTTCCAATGAATCCTTCAGCGATTCTGAAACGATGAAATAATCGATGCGCCACCCGGCATTGTTTTTTCTGGCATTGAAACGATAGCTCCACCATGAGTAGATGCCTGTTTCATCAGGATGGAAGAACCGAAACGTGTCAAGATATCCGTTTTTCAAAAGTCGCGTCATACAGGAGCGTTCTTCATTTGAAAAGCCGGCATTCCTATGATTTGTTTTTGGGTTTTTCAAATCGATTTCTTCATGCGCAACGTTCAGATCACCGCACATGATGACCGGTTTTTTCTCTTTTAAATCATTGAGATAATTTAAGAAGGCATCTTCAAAGCCCATCCGAAAATCAAGGCGTTTGAGTTTTGGCTGCGAATTTGGCGAGTAGCAGCAGACAAGATAAAAACTTGCATATTCCAAAGTGATAACTCGGCCTTCATGATCGAATTCGCTGTTTTTGATTCCGTAGCTGACCGATTGAGGTTCATGTTTCGTAAAAATTGCCGTTCCCGAGTAGCCCTTGCGTTCAGCGTAATTCCAATATTGATGATATCCCGGCAAATCCAATTCGACTTGTCCCTCCTGCAATTTGGTTTCCTGGATGCAAAAGAAATCGGCATCAAGTTTTTCAAAGACTTCGCTAAAATTTTTTTTGAGCACGGCTCTTAGGCCGTTGACGTTCCATGAAACAAAATTCATCTGATCTCAGTCCCTTGTTTTTGATGTGTTCATTATAACAGATTTGTTGACGCCAAGCACTTGGATGGCTATAATTATCGAAAAAAGCGAGGTGCAGCAAATGAAAATGGACGGACATACGCATACGCAGCTGTGTGCGCACGGAAGCGGAGAAAAAACCGAAAGAATGATTGAAAAGGCAATCAGATTAGGGTTTACGGATTATTGCATTACGGAACACGCACCGCTTCCGGTTGGTTTTGAAGCGTCGTATGAAGGACCAAGGGAAGGGTATGAGACCGCATCACTCGGCTTTGATCAGCTCGAAGAGTATTTTGAACATGCCGAATGGCTAAAAGAACGATTCAAAGGAAAAATCAACGTTCATATTGGATTTGAAACCGATTATTTGCCAGGATTTGAAACCGAAATCAAAAAATTTCTTGATGAATACGGTCCGCGCTGCGATACAGGAATTTTATCGGTTCATTTCATTCAAAATTCAGAAAACAAATTCCACTGTATCGATTTTTCACCGGAAGATTTGGCAGCCGGCGTAAAAGAGTTGTTGGATGATCCCCAGGAAATATATCATCAATATTTAATGCTCGTCAAAGATTCGATCGAAGCCGATTTGGGAGAATATGCTCCGAAAAGAATCGGACATATGAGTTTGATTAAAAAATATCAAGATTATTTTTCATTTCCCGAAAAATTTGATGAGCGCAACATGCTGCTTATCGAAGAGATTTTAAGGGAAATCAGGCAAACGAAAAGACAGCTTGATTTTAATCTTGCCGGAATGTACAAACCATATTGCAATGAGTTTTATCCGGGAATTCAAGTGTTTTCATTGGCTAAAAAGATGCAGATTCCGTTGGTCTATGGATCGGATGCGCACGGAATCGAGGCCGTTGGTCAAGGCTATCATCTTTTTTCGAGTCTGGCTCAATAATTTTAAGAATTTTTCTTGACTTTTGAAGCATAAATGTTTATTATTAATTGTAAATTAATTCCTAATTGAATTTTAATTAATTGTAATGACCAGGAGAAAACTGTCAGCAAGAGCGTTAAGAGAGTCTTGGAAGCTGGGAACGGACCGCTCGTGGCAGCGTACACGCCTGCGAACTGATGAAATGAACCATTAATATTGAACTGTAGTAGTTTTATCCGGTTAGTTCCGTTATCGCTGTTGACTCGTTCAACATGAGGTCCGTATTGCGAAATGCGGATGAAACGGGGTGGAACCACGATGAAACGTCCTCCGATGTCCTTTTAGGATGTCGGTTTTTTTTTACACAAAAAAGAAGGGAAGGGATCCGAGTGAAAAAATTTCGTTTGCCGCCAGGGTTAGGCGATGAGCTGGACGAACAATTGTCAATTGAAAACAAAGTTTCTTTTTGGATGATCAAAAGATTGCATGAGCGCGGATTTTCACAGATCAAAACGCCATTGCTCGAGTATTTTGAGCTTTTTGAAGATTACCGAATGCCGAATCAAAAAATGTATCGATTGGGCGCAAGAGACAGCAGGGAACTTGTAATCAGACCTGATATGACTTTGCCTGTTGCGCGATTTTTATCGACTCAAAATGTCAAGCTGCCGGCGAAGTTTTTTTACATCGGGGATCTTTACCGTAAAAATCGCGATTTGTCAGGTTTGTGTGATCAGGCTTGTCAGTTGGGAGTCGAACTTGTCGGATATGCATCCAAAAAAGCAGAGCTTGAGTGTTTAGAACTTTTAAGCGAACTTAATCGAACTTTTCTTGACGGAAGATTAAATCTTGAACTGGGACATGCCAAACTGGCTGATGAGGCACTCAAGGTTTTGAGCATTGATGAAGAAAAAACGCTTGCCATCAAGGAAGCATTGTTTGAGAAGAAACTTCCGCTTTATTTCAAACTGATCGAACCGTTCAGATCGAATCGAAGCTATCCTTTTTTTAAAGCGTGGCCAAGATTGTTCGGGAGTGTTGAAGAAGTCGAAACAAGTCTCAAAAAGCTGGAAATTCCTGAAACGATCGAACATAGTCTGAATGAAGTTTTTGAAATTGCCAAGGCCTGCGAAGTTTTGGGAGGACACAAGGCAAGTCTTGATTTGAGCGCTCCGGGACCGCAGCCGTATTACACGGGAATCGTTTTTAAAGGATATTTGCCGAACGCTTCGAGAAACGTCATCAGCGGCGGCAGATACGATCGGATGCTTGAGAGCTTTCAAGAGGAACCGGAACCGGCAGTCGGAATGGGAATCGAGCTTTCGTTTCTGTCCGAACTTTTGAAGGACAGGCTGCCACGGACAAAAACGTTGCCGACTTTGGTGTATTTTGAAAAAGAACAGCTCAAACAAGCGATGGATCTGGTGAAAAACAGCGATTCCCTGCAGCTTAGTCTTTCGGATACTTTGGAAGAGGCAGTGGCAGAGGCCAAAAGACTTGGCAGCGGGTTGATTGATTTGACAAAGGAGGGATGACGTTGCTGAAAATTGCTTTGACCAAGGGAAGAACCGAAAAACAAGTAATTCCGCTGCTTGAAAAAAGCGGGGTCGATTGCAGCGGCCTTTTGAACAAGAAACGCAGGCTGATCGTCAGTGTTGCCGACAAGTATCAGTTCGTTCTGGCAAAAGGCCCTGACGTTATGACGTATCTGACGAACGGGGCCTGCGACATCGGAATTGTCGGCAGCGACATTTTGGAAGAGCAGGGACGAACCGAAAATCAGCTGCTTGACTTGAACGTCGGCAAATGTCGTTTCATTTTGGCTTCGACGTCAAGCTTTGATCCAAAAGAAGAAAGGCGCAAGGTGATCGGAACAAAGTATCCGAACATTACGCAGCGCTATTTCGAATCAATCGGAGAAGACGTTGAAATCGTCAAAATTGAAGGGTCTGTCGAATTGGCGCCATTGGTCGGATTGGCGGATGCGATCGTGGATTTGACGGAAACCGGAACGACGCTCAAGGAAAATAATTTGGAAATCTATGCGGAACTTGGACCGATTTCAACCAGGCTCGTGGCCAATCCGATTTCGCTTAAGCAAAAGAAACATGAAATTTTTGAGTTGGTTGATGCGTTGGAAAACGCTTGCGGGGGGATTTGAATGAAAATTTACGAAAACAAAAGTTTAAATGAAATGAAAAAAATCGTTTCAGCATATACGAAACAGACGAGCGATCCTGAAATCGAAAGGGCAGTCGATGATATTTTGGAAGACGTTCGTGTCAATCAGGACGATGCGTTAAGAAAATACAGCGAAAAATTCGACGGGGTGAAAATAAACGATTTCAGGGTTCCAAAAGAAGCATTGAATAAAGCATATGATTCGATTGACGATAAATTGAAAAATGCCATGGAGCTTGCGAAGAAGAACATTGTCAGTTTCCACAAGTTGGAAATCGAAAAGGGTTTCGTTGACCTTGGCACGAAAGGAATCATGCGCGGTCAGAAGGTGACGCCGCTTGAAAGCGTCGGCTTATACGTTCCCGGAGGTCGAGCAGCGTACCCTTCGACAATTCTGATGTCGGCTTTGCCGGCTAAGATTGCAGGGGTCAAAAAAGTCGTCATGGTGACCCCGCCACAAAAAGACGGTATTTCAACGGCCGTTTTGGCAGCAGCCAAACTGGCAGGAGTCGACGAAGTTTACCAGATTGGCGGTGCTCAAGCAGTCGCCGCGCTGGCATTTGGAACGCAATCGATTCCGAAGGTCGATAAAATCATCGGACCCGGCAATATTTTTGTTGCCGTTGCCAAGAAGAAGGTCTTTGGCACGGTGGCAATCGATATGGTTGCCGGGCCGTCTGAAATCGGTATTTTGGCAGACGATTCGGCAGACGCCAAACAGATTGCGGCGGATCTGCTGTCGCAAGCAGAACACGATCCGCGTGCGCGTGCAATGCTGATTACAGATTCGAAAAAGTTGGCAGAAGGCGTTTCAAAAGAAGTCGAGATTCAATTGCGGACGCTTCCGAAAGAAGAAATCGCTCGTCAGTCAATCGAAGACAGGGGCTTTATCGCAGTCATGGACGATAAAGAGGAAATGTTTGATCTGATGAACGAGGTTGCTCCGGAACACCTGGAAGTCAATCTCGAAAATCCGACCCAGTATCTTTCTTTGATAAAAAATGCCGGGTCCGTCTTCTTGGGCAAATACGCTTCAGAGCCTTTGGGCGATTACGTAGCCGGACCAAACCACGTTTTGCCGACTGGCGGGACTGCACGCTTTTCTTCTCCGCTCGGCGTTTATGATTTCGTCAAGCGAACTTCATTCGTCCAATTTTCAAAAGATGCTTTGGAAGCCGATGTTGAGGCGATTACGACGCTGGCCAGGGAAGAAGGACTTGAAGCGCACGCAAGAGCTGTTGAAAGCCGCTTCGGGAAGGAGGATTTTTGATGAGAAAAGCAAACATCAAGCGAACGACGAAAGAAACGACGATTGAGGTGCTTTTGAATCTTGATGAGCAGTTTCCCTCAGAAATCGATACCGGTATCGGTTTTTTTGATCACATGCTGACTCTTTTTGCCAAACATGGTCGTTTCGGGCTTAAAGTAAAGGCAGTTGGCGACCTGGACGTTGACTGTCACCATACCGTTGAAGATACCGGAATCGTAATCGGAGAATGCTTTAAACAGGCATTGGGAGACAAGGCTCAGATTGAACGTTACGGAAATGCAATCGTGCCGATGGATGAGACGTTGGCACAGGTAACGATAGACCTCAGCGGTCGGTCATACCTTGTATTTAACGCGGAGCTTGAAAATCAAAGGCTCGGAAACTTTGAAACCGAAATAGTTGAGGATTTCTTTCAGGCCGTAGCGTTTTCTGCAGAGATGAATCTGCATGCCAACGTGATATACGGGCGCAATACTCATCACAAAATTGAGGCATTGTTCAAAGCATGGGCAAGGGCAATGCGGCAGGCGGTTGAAATCAATCCTGAAATCAAAGGAGTGAACTCGACAAAGGGGGTTATCTGATGATTGTTGCGGTTGACTATGGCGCAGGAAATCTTGCCAATGTTTTGAAGGCTTTTCGTTATTTGGGCGAAGAAGTTTCGGCAAGTTCTTCACCAACAACGATTCGTCAAGCTGACGGAATCATTTTGCCTGGCGTGGGCGCATTTGGCAGTGCCATGGATGAATTAAAAAAACGACGGCTGGACCAGGTTTTATATGAAGAAGCCAAGGCAGGCAAGCCGTTGCTTGGTATTTGTCTTGGGATGCATCTTTTGTTTGATGAATCGGACGAATTCGGAGTTCATGAAGGACTTCATTTGATTCCGGGAAGAGTCGAAGCGTTTCCGAAAGATATTGATCTGCTGGTTCCGCAGATGGGCTGGAATCAAAACGTCGTCAACAATGAACAAAGTATTTTTGCAGACGTTTTAGACGGAAGCTATACTTATTTTGTTCATTCCTATTATGCAAAATGTGATCAGAAATATGTTGTTTCATACACCAATTACGGTGTCAAGGTACCTTCTTGCGTAGAGTTCAAGAATGTTTACGGGATGCAGTTTCACCCTGAAAAAAGCGGGGAAAAGGGTTTGGAAATGCTTGAACGTTTCATAGAAAGGGTGGATGAGTGATGATTATACCGGCAATTGATCTTAAAGATGGGCACAGCGTAAGGCTTTATCAAGGAGATTACGCAAAGCAGATGCTGGTGGCGCAGGTTCCGGAAGAACAGGCAAAAGCAATTGATGAAGCTGGACTTAATGCTTTGCATCTCGTCGATTTGGACGGAGCCAAAGCCAAGCATCCGGTCAATACGGAAACGGTCAGAAAGATTCGACGAAATTTCGAAGGATATATTGAACTTGGCGGCGGAATCAGGACGCTTGAAGATATTTCGGCCTGTCTTGAAATCGGAATTGATCGGGTAATTCTTGGTTCCGTTGCCGTTACTGATCCTGAACTTGTCAAGAATGCCTTGCAAAAATTCGGTGAAGAAAAGATTGCAATCGGAATCGACGGAACGAACGACAAGGTTGCCGTCAACGGATGGCTTGAAAAAACCGAAGTAACGCTTGAAGAGCTGATGAAAGAGATGGAAGCAATCGGTGCCAAGTATTTTATCGTGACCGACACTTCAAAGGATGGAACTTTGGCAGGACCAAACATTGATCTTTATCGCAATTTGAAAAAAGAATTTCCGAATGCCGTGATTACTGCATCCGGTGGCATCAGCGGGTTGGCTGACATCAAAAAGCTGCTCTTTTGTGGGGTTCGCGAAATCATCGTCGGCAAAGCGCTGGCAGCAGGAAGGGTGACGCTTGAAGAACTTTCGGAGGTGAACCGTCATGCTCGCTAAAAGAATCATTCCATGTCTTGACGTCGATCATGGCAAGGTCAAAAAAGGAATCAACTTTAAAAATCTTGTTGACGTTGGTTCCCCGGTTGAAATTTCTGCGGAATATGAACTTCAAGGAGCTGACGAGCTGGTTTTTTTGGACATTACGGCAACGCTTGATCAAAGAAAAACAATGGCTGAAACGGTTGAAGAAGTTTCAAAGCAGGTCTTCATGCCTCTGACCGTTGGCGGCGGCATCAAATCCGAAGAGGCAATGCATGAGCTTTTGCAAAGCGGTGCCGACAAAATTTCGCTCAACTCGGCCGCAATCAATGATCCTGAATTGATAACGGATGGAGCCAAGCGTTTTGGAAGCCAGTGCATCGTTTGTGCGATTGACGTCAAAAAAGACGTCGGAACGGGACGGTATCAGGTCTATTCAAAGGGCGGAACTGAAAATACCGGACTTGATGCCATAAAATGGGCCAAAAAAGCCGTTGAGCTCGGTGCCGGAGAATTGCTCGTTACGAGCATGGACTGCGACGGGACGAAACAAGGCTTTGATATTGACCTTTATCAGCAAATAGGCGAGGCTGTTCATGTTCCGATCATTGCATCAGGAGGTGCAGGCAAAAAGGAAGATTTTTTGGACGTTTTTCAAAAAACGCCCGTAACAGGTGCTTTGGCAGCTTCGCTTTTTCACTTCGGCGAACTTAAAATAGAAGAACTCAAAAAGTATCTTGAAGAAAACGGGGTGAACGTCAGACGATGAAACCTGTATTTGACAAAAGCGGGCTGCTGACAACCATTGTTTGCGATGCCAGAACGAACAAGGTTTTGATGGTGGCCTGGATGAATGAGGAAAGCTATGCATTGACGAAAAAAACGCACCAGACATGGTTTTGGTCGCGTTCTCGCCAAAAACTCTGGCATAAGGGCGAAGAAAGCGGAAATACGCAGGAAGTCGTTTCGATGACGCTTGATTGCGACTTCGACACGCTGCTTGTCAGCGTGATTCCTGCCGGTCCCGCATGTCATACCGGACATGAAACGTGCTTTTTCAATGAAGTTGAAATGGAGGAGTAATTTATGCAAGATTTGGACGAATTATATCAATCTGTTGTAGAGCGCAAGGAAAATCCCAAACCGGGTTCTTATACGGATTATTTGTTTACGAAGGGATTGGACAAGATTTTGAAAAAAGTCGGCGAAGAGTCGACTGAAGTCATCGTTGCAGCCAAGAATCCGGACAAAAGCGAACTGCGTTACGAAACGGCCGATCTTTTATATCATTTGATGGTTTTGCTGGTTGAACAAGGCGTTTCTTTTGACGAAATCAAAGAAGAACTCGGAAGCAGGGTCGGTTTAATGAGCAAAACGAAGGATCGTCCGGAAATTAAAGACTTGTAGTCGGAAAGGAGTTTTTCGATGCGTGAAAATCTTAAGAACCTATGCGCTTACGTTCCGGAAGCTACGCTTGATGAGGTCAAAAAGAAGTATGATCTGAAAAAGGTTTATCGACTTTCGGCAAATGAAAATCCTTACGGAACTTCAAAAAAAGTTGAAGAAGCCGTCAAGAACTGGAATTTTTCCGAAAGCAATCGTTATCCGGACGGATATGCGCAAAAATTAAGAACGGCAATTGCGAAGCATGTCGGTTGCAAGGAAAACCAACTGATTTTAGGCGTCGGTCTGGATGAAATTATTGCAATTTTGTCACGGACGTTTCTTGATCAAGGAGACGAGGTCATCGTTTCCGATCCGACTTTTTCTGAATATGAACTCAATGCTTTGATTGAAGGCGCTGTCGTCAAGCATGCAAAATGCAGTGAAGAAACCGGCAAGACGGATTTTGAAGCCATGCTTTCAGAAATGACGGATAAAACCAAAATGATTTGGATCTGCAATCCGAACAACCCGACCGGTGCACTCAACCCGGTTGAGGAAATCGATGCTTTTTTGGCCAAAGTTCCAAAAGACGTTATCGTCTTGATAGATGAAGCTTATATTGAATTTGCCGATGGAAACCAAACGGCAATCGGTTTGCTTTCAAAATACGACAATGCAGCCGTTATGAGAACTTTTTCGAAAATTTATGGTCTGGCAAACTATCGTGTCGGATATATCGTGATGTCGAGCGAACCAGGAAACGTTTTGCAAACGGTCAGATGTCCGTATAATCTGAATTCGTTGTCTCAAACGGCGGCACTGGCGGCGCTTTCCGATCAGGAATTCGTTGAAAAGTGCGCAAGAAAAAATGCGCGCGAACGTGAGAAGCTGGAAAAATTTTTCGAAGAAAACGATATTTTTTATTTCAAAAGCCAAGCAAATTTTGTCTTCTTCAAGTTTGAAGATGCGGAAAAGCTCGCTGAATATCTTTTAAAGCATGGTTATCAGGTTCGTCGCGGTCTGCGCAAGGACTGGCTCCGAGTCACGATCGGCAAGAAGAATGAAAACGCTGAATTGATGCGACTTATTTTGCAGTATCACAATGAAAAGAGAAAGCAATGATTGATTTTGAAACGGTTAACATCTTTTTAAGAAACAATCAGCATGTAACGATCAGGCCTGCATTTTCAAGCGAGGCGAACGAGGTTGCCGATTTTTTTAAAACGGTGACCGAAGAAACGGAATTCTTGTCAAAACAAGCAGACGAAACAAGTTCTCCGGGCGAAATCTGGCGCTTTTTGCGAGTTTTGGAACGTTCAAAAAATTCTTTGTTTATTGTCGCTGAATCAAACGGAAAAGTCATCGGCATGGGTCAGGTCGTTTTTCGCAATAAAAAAAAGAGCCGTCATCGCGCAACCGTTTCCGTTGCAATCAAAAAGGAATTCTGGGGGATGGGGCTTGGAACTGCTTTGATGCAAGGCATGACTGCATTTTCTGAAAAAAACGGTGCCAAACAGCTCGAATTGACCGTCATGTCAGAAAATAAGCGAGCAATCAGTCTTTATGAGCGACAAGGATTCATTGCGGTCGGACGCATGCCGAATGCTTACTTGATGAAAGACGGCAGTTTTTGCGATGAAATTTCGATGGTCAAAATTCTTTGAGGTTGGTTTCTGAATGCGATCCATGTTAAAATGGCAAGTGTAATTTAGCAAAAGGAAGCATTTTAAATGGACAATATTGAAACGAAAATCATGCAAGAGTTGAAAGGAATCATCGTTAAGCCAAATGAGCCGCTCTGCAAATATACCAATACGCGGACTGGCGGTCCGGCAGATTTTGCCGTATTCCCGACAAGCATTGAAGAAGCCAGAAAAACGGTTCTTTTCACTAAAGAAAACGGCCTTGACCTGACCGTTATCGGCAATGCAAGCAATTTGATCGTCAAGGACGGCGGCATCTCCGGCGTCGTCATGATTTTGACGAAGATGGATTCCGTCAGAATCGACGGGGACAAAGTGGTTGCAATGGCCGGAGCTGCTTTGATCGATGCAACGCAGGCTGCGTATGAGGCAGGACTGACCGGTTTTGAATTTGCATCCGGAATTCCGGGATCCGTCGGTGGCGCAATTTTCATGAATGCCGGGGCATATGACGGTGAAATCAAAGATATTGCCGAATCGGTGACGGTTCTGACTCGTTCCGGCGAAATCAGGACTTATAAAAATGCAGAGCTTGATTTCGGCTATCGTCACAGTCGGCTGCAAGACGAAGACGATATCGTGCTTGAGGCAACGTTTTTGCTTAAGCACGGCGACAAGGAAAAAATTCATGCGCGCATGGAAGAGCTGAGTTTTCTTCGTGCCTCCAAACAACCGCTTGAATATCCTTCCTGCGGCAGCGTCTTTAAACGTCCGGTCGGACACTATACCGGCAAGCTTGTACATGATGCAAATCTCCAAGGGTTTACGATCGGTGGTGCGCAAGTTTCAAAAAAGCATGCCGGTTTTATCGTCAATGTTGGCAATGCTACGGCAACTGACTATCAAAACGTCATTAAGCATGTTCAGGACGTCGTTTTTGAAAAATTTGGCGTAAGACTGGAAACAGAGGTCAGGATTATCGGAAAAGATTGAGATATATAAGAGGTTGGTAAAAGAATCCCGTTTTCCTCTTTAAATAAATTAAATGCCGAACAAAGGAAATCGCCAGTCGACTGATTTTGTCCGGCATTTCTAATTTCCAATGAATAAAAGGGTCTTTGTCAAATGGTGTTGATGACCTCGAAAACTTCACTTCAGAAATGGAGTGGAGTTTTTTTGTTCCCGTCGGTTTCTCCTGTGTTTTTTCAAATTGGTACAGTTAAGTATCAACACCGCCTGCGTTTCCGCTGGCGTAGATTCATGTATGAATTCCTGCCGTTGATTCGCAAAGCTCGAACGCGCTGCGACCTCTGTCGCGCGCTCCACGACTTTGCCCGGTTGCGGTTGACATCATAATGCTTACCCGCCGGAAACTACGACTGGAGGAAGTGTATTTAAAGAGGCTGTCTCAAAAACACTTCCAACGTCAGCTTCTGATCAGCACAATGCGTTTTCTGAAGTTATCAAGATCCCTGAATCCAAAGCAACTGCGTTTCAGACTCTTGATTCTGCGGTTTATTCCTTCAACCGGACTGTTGGAGAAATCATACTCGACGCTGTTAAGAACAGCTGTCATGTTCTTCTTCAAGGTGAAGATGGCTGTGTCCATGTTCTGACCCGAACGACGGTAGTTTTCCAGAACATCAATGAGCCTCTCCCTGTTTTTTCCTTCAGTGCATTGAATACATTCTGATACGCATCGTAGACCTTTTCAAACTGCGGGTGATTTTTGACAATCAGGTCAAGGGCATTCGGAAACAATGCCTTGATGTACTGGGCATTCAGGTCGACAACTACGGATTTCATCGCAGCTCTTTCCCGGTTCGTGTAGCGGTTCATGAAGTGCTCCCTGATTGTCTTCGTCAATCTGTTTTCAAGAATAGCCACGATGTCATGACTTCCTTCAGCGTCGCAGCAGATGAATGACATGGTGCTGTTCACGGAACGGAATTCATCAAAGCAGAGATTCTCGGGCAGTCTTGCGACTCTTGACTTCAATTCAACGGCTTCGTCAATTATTCTGATGACGCTTGAAGGCGAACAGTGACAGATTCTGGCGATGCCTGTCGCAGTGATTCCCTCCCGTGCCATGTGCAGGACTCTTCGCTTCAACTGATGCGAAAGTATGTGACCTTCTTCGACAATGTCAGTCCGTGCACTCCATGTTTTCAGGCATTCCTTACAGAGATGGCGCTGCATTTGGCAAAATCACTTCCGGTTACGGACACATTGAGTAAAATGCAGGGTTTGGACGTAAAATTTGAATGAGATTTTGAATAAATCGGTTGATCAGCACCGTTTAAAAAAAGATAGCGCGTGAAAAATTGAAAAAAATCCGGACAAAGTCAGTCGCTCATCGATCGTCTTCGTTTAATTCAAGAGGAAAACTGGACCTTTCTCCCAGCCTCTTTTGGTTACAAGCAAATGGTAATGCCCTAAGCAATTTTATTGACAAAAAGTAAGCGTCAAATTATGATATATGTAACAAATTTCGATGGAAGGAAAGAATACGATGATAAAACGTGCAACGTGCAGAAATTGTTATTCAAATAAAGGCGGAATCATTTGTCAGATAAAGGTCTGTTGCAGAAATCATCTTGCAGAAGAAACTTTTAAATGACCCGTGTTTCCGTTTTGCATTGCGGAAAGCACGGGTCTTTTTTTAATCAGATAAGGGGTTTTTACTATGAATGATAAGAGAAAAAAACTATTTGCGGCATCAATAATGCTATTGATCGGGGCGGGACTTGCTGGATGTGCAAAATCAAGCGATGATGCGAGTCAAAAGCAGGTTTTGAAGCTTTCTGCAAGCGCTCCGCTTGATACGATCGATATTTCAAAAGCAACCGGATACGGACAAACAGGCAATATCTTTGAAAGTTTTTACCGTTTGGGAAAGGACGGGAAAGCAACACCGGGATTGGCAAAATCCGGCAAAGTTTCAAAGGACGGACTGACGTGGACTTTTAAACTCAGGAATGCCAAATGGAGCAACGGTGACAAGATTACGGCTGACGATTTCGTCTATTCTTGGAGGAGGTCGATCGATCCGAAAACCGAATCTCCGTACTCATATTTGTTTTCAGGCGTCAAAAATGCTGATGAAATTGCGGCCGGAAAGTTGAGCACCGACAAGCTCGGCATCAAAGCGCTTGACAAAAATACCGTTCAGGTTGAGCTTGACAAGCCGATTGCCTATTTCAAAGTTCTGCTCGCTTATCCGCTTTTTGGACCGCAAAATCAAAAGTTCATTGAAAAATACGGCAAAAAATATGCAACGCGTTCAAAATATATGGTATATTCCGGTCCCTTCAAAATGACGGACTGGAACGGAACTTCCGACAAGTGGAATTTTGTCAAAAACGATCAATATTGGGATAAGGGTTCGGTCAAACTCAAAAAGATAACCTACAAGGTCGTCGAAAATACGAATACGGGTTATCAGCTTTATTGATGGTTAGGTCGTAATACCCGTGACTTTAGTCATGGGATATAAGACCACTGTGAACACCATGAGGTGTTCTTTTTTAACTTTTTTAATCATTGTGATATAATATAAATATGATTAAAAGAAAGGAGGCGAATACAATGCAACAAACACTGACTGCTAAGATTCGACTGTATCCGACAAACGAACAAATAGTTTCGTTTAAGGCAATAACCAAGGAATATCAACGTCTATGCAATATTGTCAGTCAATGGTATTTTGACGGACATTTTAATGCAAACCAAAAGGTCTTTCAGAAAGATATGTATCGCTATCTGCGAAATGAATCACCAAATCTTAATTCACAAATGGTACAGTCGACTTATCGAACGGTTAAGGCACGATATGATACGGTGAGAACTCAATTGTATCAACGTCCTTATCGTTATGATACTGAAGTGATTGATGAAAAAACTGGCAGACATATTTGGAAATCCGTTCCCCGAACCTTAGATTGGTTATGGAAGCCAATTCACTTCAAACGTCCACAGGCAGACTATGTACACGGTTCTAACTATTCTTTTGTCAAGAATCGTACCATGATTTCGCTTAATGTTTTAGGAAAGCGAATTAAGGTACCGTTCAAAGCTGATTATCTAGCATATTTGTTTTCTGCTAATGCAAAATTGGGAACGGCTAAACTAGTACAGCTTAAAAAGCATTGGTTCTTACATGTTCCTGTTACAATTGAAGTCAGTGAATGGAAACAACTTCGCAATCAGCATATTGTGGGTATTGACCGTGGTTTACGACAAATTATGACCATCTATGATGAAAAAGGAAAAACTAAGTTTTTTAACGGCAAGCAAGTTGCCCATCGTCGAAAGAAATATGCCTACCTGCGTAAACGCCTGCAGTCTGCCAATACCAAATCAGCAAAACGTCATCTGAAACGATTGGCTGGACGAGAGAACCGTTGGATGGAAGATGTTAATCATCGACTGTCTAAGACACTCGTACAACACTACGGAGCAAATACTCTGTTCGTTTTAGAAGACTTGATCAACGTATCATTTGATGAGAAAAACCAAGGCACTCGTGACCGTAATCGTGATTTGCATTCATGGTCGTTCTACGATTTGCAAGTTAAGCTGACATATAAGTCACAGGCTAATCAATCACAAGTATTGATTGTATCAGCCAAATACACCAGTCAAAGATGCCCTAAATGCGGTCAAATTTGCAAAGAAAACCGCAATCATGCACTACATCGCTATGATTGTGCATACTGCGGTTTTAAAACTAATGATGACCGTGTTGGCGCAATGAATCTGTACGAACTGGGCAAGCAATATCTTACTGGAAACGAGCATCCTAAGTTTGAATTAAATAACGTTACCGACTGACATGTTGGTAATCTAGGGTGCTGTCAACCACCCAAACGTAGCCACTTCGTGAAGAAGCACATTCGTGCGCTACTACTTCTAAGTCATTAGGCTTGTGAGCTACAAGCCACCGATTTTAATCGGTGGTAGTTGACATAACTTCCAAGCCAAAGATCCGACGGTCAAAAAAGCGCTTAATAACAGGAACATTCGCTTGGCCTTCTCGCTTGCGCTTGATCGAAAAGTATTGATCAATAAGGTTTTTGGCGATGGTTCCAGCCTTCCGACGGGCTTTGTCGCAAGAGATCTGGCGCATGATCCGAAAAACGGGGATGATTTTGCAAAAGAGCAGGCAGTTTCCGGCACCGTAAGCCGCAATGAAGAAAAAGCCAGAAAATATTTTGAAAAAGGCATGAAAGAAATCGGTGCAAGCAAGCTGACGGTGACGATTTTGGCCGCAAACGACAATGCCAATAACGGTCCATTGACTCAGTATCTGCAGTCTCAATATACGAAGGTGCTTCCGGGAATCAAAATCAATTTGGCCTCAATTCCTGGAAAAAGTGCTTTGGACAGAGCTCAAAGAGGCGATTATGATATTTACGTTTCTGGTTGGGGCGGAGACTTCAATGATCCGATTACGTTCTTGCAGATTCCTCTGACTGGTACTTCATACAATTATGGCAAGTATTCGAATCCGCAATATGATGCTTTGATTAAAAAAGCAGAGGGTGAAGATGCAAATAACGAAGACAAGCGTTGGCAGGATCTGGTGTCAGCAGCCAAAATTTTCAATGCCGATCAGGGGGTGACGCCAATTTACCAACAGACGACGGCATATATGCAAAAAAAGAGCGTCAAAGGCATCATTCACAATACGGCCGGAACCCAGTGGAATTACAAGTACGCATATATCAAATAAATTTTTCACGAGGCTTTGAAAAACCGGATGATTTGCAATCAATCGCAAATCTAATCCGGTTTTTTTTGTATGCATTACAATTCTCCTTCTATGATGGAAATAAGCCAAAAAGTCTGCTTTTATTTCCATGTATCAAAACGTCTCAAAATAGGCCATTGTATGTAACCGAGGATTGCCATTTACGGGCAAATCTTAAAAAACGGCATTTTTCCCGTAAGCCATCTTGACGTATTGATTGAGCAGGCGATGCACAGTGCTGCATTTGACAAAAAATTCAGAGCGTTGATACTTCAGCATCTGCGCAATTTTTAAGGAAAGGTTAAAGTTTGACCTTTTTTGACCAATTTGAAACAAAAGTACCCCCATTTTGGATGAAACGTTGTAAAATTGATTTGTAAGAAAATTTGATCGGAGGGCTTTTTATGAGTGAAGAACCAAAATTTACTTCAGCGGTGCAGGACGCGCTTGCCGAGGCACAAAAAATTGCGGTTGCAAGACATCATCAAGCAATCGAAATTCCGCATCTATTCAAATTTTTAATTCAACCCGGCGAACTTGCATCCGATATCTACAAAAAGGCTGGTATCGACATTGTTTCGTTTGAAAAGAAAATAGACGATGAACTTGACAGAATCGCCGTCGTCGAAGGAACGAATGCATATGGTCAAAGTCTTTCGCAGAATATGTACAAATTGATGCAGGATGCGGAGATGCTTCGAACCGAATTTTCGGATGAGTACGTTGCAATCGACACGTTGCTCCTTGCTTTGATGAAACAAAGGTATAATCCGTTGAGCGAATATCTGACCGCTCATGGTGCAGATGAGAAAAAACTGAAGAAAGTCATTGAAGAAATGCGTGGTGGTGAAAAAGTGACGTCAAAAAATCAAGAAGAACAATACAAGGCGCTTGAAAAATACGGCGTTGACCTTGTCAAACAGGTTCGTTCCGGCAAACAGGATCCGATTATCGGGCGCGATGAAGAAATTCGCGACGTGATCAGAATCTTGTCGCGCAAAACGAAGAATAATCCTGTTTTGATCGGTGAACCCGGCGTCGGCAAAACCGCCATTGTTGAAGGTCTTGCGCAAAGAATCGTGAAAAAAGACGTTCCGGACAACATGAAAGACAAGACGATTTTTTCGCTTGACATGGGCGCTTTGATTGCAGGGGCCAAGTACCGCGGCGAATTTGAAGAACGATTGAAAGCAGTCTTAAAAGAAGTAACCAAAAGCGAAGGTCGAATCATCTTATTCATTGATGAGATTCACAACATCGTTGGTGCCGGAAAAACTGAAGGAAGCATGGATGCCGGCAACCTGCTGAAACCGATGCTTGCGCGAGGAGAACTGCATTTGATCGGAGCAACCACGCTTGACGAATACCGTGAATACATGGAAAAAGACAAGGCTTTGGAAAGACGTTTCCAAAAAGTTCTGGTTAAAGAACCGGACGTTGAAGACACGATCACGATTTTGCGCGGGTTGAAGGAACGATATGAGATTCACCATGGCGTAAGGATTCACGACAATGCCCTCGTGGCTGCGGCTACTCTTTCAAATCGTTACGTTACCGACCGTTTTCTTCCTGACAAGGCAATTGATCTGATCGATGAGGCATGCGCCGAAATCAGAGTCGAAATGAACTCGATGCCGACTGAACTTGATCAGGTCACGCGTCAGCTGATGAGACAAGAAGTCGAAGAAGCCGCTTTGAAAAAAGAAAACGATCCGGCTTCAAAGAAACGTTTGGCTGAACTTCAAGAAGATCTCGCTGAATCGCGCGAACGGGCAAACAAGCTCAAAATGCGCTGGGAAAGCGAAAAAGAGGACATTCAAAAAGTTTCTGACAAAAAGCAGGAAATCGACAAGGCCAAGCATGATCTGGAAGAAGCAGAAAACAAGTATGATCTGGAAGAAGCAGCTCGTTTGCAGCATGCGGTCATTCCAAAACTTGAAAGCGAACTGGAAGAACTTGAAAATACGAAACGTCCTGAAGATTGGCTCGTCGAAGAGTCCGTCACGGAAAATGAAATTGCGGAAGTCGTCAGCCGCATGACGGGCATCCCGGTTGCCAAACTTGTTCAGGGAGAAAGGCAAAAGCTTTTGCACTTGGCAGATACTTTGCATGAGCGAGTCATCGGACAAGATGAAGCCGTTGATGCCGTTGCCGATGCGGTGCTTCGTTCAAGAGCAGGACTTCAGGATCCTTCCAAACCGCTCGGCTCGTTCATGTTTCTTGGACCTACGGGCGTTGGCAAAACCGAACTTGCCAAAGCGCTCGCAGAAGATTTGTTTGACTCTGAAAAACACATGGTTCGAATCGACATGTCAGAATATATGGAAAAAGCTTCCGTGTCGCGTCTGGTCGGGGCTGCTCCCGGCTATGTCGGCTATGAGGAAGGCGGACAGTTGACTGAAGCCGTTCGGCGCAATCCTTACACGATCGTTTTGTTTGATGAAATTGAAAAGGCTCATCCGGACGTCTTCAATATTTTGCTGCAAGTTCTTGATGACGGACGCTTGACTGACGGGCAAGGTCGGACGGTTGATTTCAAGAATACGATTCTTATCATGACATCAAATCTTGGGTCCGGTATTTTGCTTGACAACGTTCAAGCAGACGGAAAAGTTTCCGATGAGACCAAACAGGCCGTAATGAAACTTGCACAGACGCATTTCAAGCCTGAATTTTTAAATCGAATCGATGACATCATCATGTTTGCGCCGCTCGGAAAAGAAGCTATTCAAAAGATCGTTCAAAAATTCGTTTCGCAGCTTTCAAAGCGGCTCGAAAGTCAGGAAATCACGCTCAGGATTACCGACAAAGCATGCGACTGGCTGGCTGATAAAGGATATGATCCGGCTTATGGCGCACGTCCTTTGCAACGCTTTATCACGAACAACGTCGAAACGCCGCTTGCAAGAGAAATTATTGCAGGAAAAGTCATGCCGCATTCAGAGGTTTTGATTGACTTGGATGAAAACGGAAAATTGAGTTTTTCCGCTTCTGAAACGGTTGCAGACTGATTCGGAAGTGACGTTAAAGAGACTCGCCAAACCGGCGGGGCTTTTTTTCTGATTCTAAAAAAAGCCGAGGCGTTGTCCTCGGCTCTTTTATTACTTCTTTTCAGGACTCTTAACGAAGAGCGATAAGAGATTGATTGCAATCAGGCCTCCGATTGCGGGAATGACGGCACTCATTGCGGGATCGAACGCAGTCCCGCCTAAAGCGGAAAGCACGTATCCGATTACTTCGCCGTAAATAGCGCCCCAGACCAAAATAGTCAGTTGTTTTGTCATTTGAAAACACCTCTCATTCGTTACATATTGTAGCACAAACTTCTTTTCATTTCACAAATAATTTGGTGAATTTGTCGCAAAAAAATGGAAGTATCTTGGAAATTTTAGTATAATATAAACAAATAGCGTACATGTGTTTTTGTTTTAGAAAGGATGACGCAAAATGTTTGCACCGCTTCAGGTAAAAAGCGCATATAGTCTGTTGCAAAGCCCGCTTAAGATCAGCGATTACGTCGAAGCCGCAAGCAAGATGGGATATGAGGCACTTTGTCTGACCGACGTCGACGTTCTTTATGGCGCGTTTGAATTTTTCGAAGCATGTCGTAAATACGGAATAAAAAAACCGGTAATCGGAATTGAGCTTAATATGCAAGGAGACGGTGAAGAAGAGCCGATTTCTTTGCTTTTGCTTGCCAAAAATGCAGCAGGGTATCGAAATTTAGTGAAAATTTCATCAAACAAACTGTCTGAAAACAGCCTTGATCCGCATGACAACCCGCAAACGTGCGATGACATAAAAGATTGTCTTGACGGGGTGGCGGTGATTGTTTCGCCTGAGTCGATCAAGGTTGCAAGCTCACCGAAATTTTTTAAAAAATTGCAGTCAAACGGTGCAGAACTGTATCTGGGCAAGGGACCTCAATTTTCGCGCGAACTTTTGCTTGATGCGTATCGGATCGCAGAAACTTTGAAGATTTCGCAAATCGCCTTGTCAAAAGTCGAATATCTGAAGCCGGATGATTATTTTGGACAAGTGGTTCTCCAGGCGATTGATGCGGATGAAAGAATCAATTTTGATCAGCGTATGTCCGGTTCCGAATATCTGAAGTCACCGAATGAATATCAAATCGATTATAAAAATGCAGGGATGGAAACCGAATTTGGCCAAACCGAGAAACTTCTTTCCGAAATCGACTTTTGGCTGACTCCATCTGAAATCTCGTTGCCGCATTACAAATTTCAAAAGGGCGTTGCAAAAGTTTCAGCACATGATTATTTGAAACGGCTGTGCGCTGACGGAATCAAGCGCTGTTTCAGAGAGAATCCTGATAAGATCGACATTTATCAAAAGCGTCTTGATCACGAGCTTAAAGTGATTCATGAGATGGGATTCGAAGACTATTTTTTGATTGTCAGCGGGATTACGCAATATGCGCGCTCAGTCGGCATCATCGTTGGACCCGGACGCGGATCTGCCGCCGGATCGCTGGTATCTTATGTCTTGCGCATTACCGATGTTGATCCAATCAAGTATAATCTTTTGTTTGAGCGTTTCTTAAATGAAGAACGTCACGAAATGCCCGATATCGACCTGGACATTCCTGACAATAAGCGTGATCGGATCATCAAGTATGTTTATGATACGTACGGAAGCCGACACATGGCGCAAATTATTACGTTTGACACATTTGGTGCCAAGCAGGCCTTGCGCGACGGATGCCGCATATTCGGGCTGACTCAGGCCGAGACTGATGTTTGGTCAAAGGCGATACCTTTCGGGGATAAAATGACGCTTGAGCGTGCTCGGAGAGAATCTCAGCGAATCAGAAATTTGATTGCTGACAGCAAAAGAAACGAGCGTCTGTTTGAAACTGCGCAAAAGCTTGAAGGGTTGCCCAGACATTTTTCGACGCATGCTGCCGGAATCGTTTTAAGCGATCAAAATCTTGACGAAGTCGTTCCGGTTCAAATCGGAAATGACGGTTATTTGATGACCCAGTTTTCAAAAAAACCGGTTGAAAAAGCAGGTTTGCTTAAAATCGACCTTTTAGGTTTGAAAAATTTGCGAATTTTGAATACGGCAAAGGATCTTGTCAACCAAAATGCAGCATCAAAGCTTGATCTTGAACAAATTCCGCTCGACGACAAAGCAACTTTGGAACTCTTTTATAATGCCAAAACGGAAGGAATTTTTCAATTTGATTCATATGGAATCAGACAGGCCATGCTTAAAATCAGACCTGAGAATTTTGAAGACGTCGTTGCTTTGAACGCTTTGTATCGCCCGGGACCGATTCGAAACATTGACGAATTTACGGCAAGACGTCACGGACGAAAAACTGTTTCTTATCCGGCAAAGGTTTTGGAACCAATCTTAAAGAGCACTTACGGAATTATCGTCTATCAGGAGCAAGCTATGCAGGTTTCGTCAAAAATGGGTGGTTTCACATTGGGCGAAGCCGATATTCTGCGTCAGGCAATCAGCAAGAAAGAACATGAAACGATTGAAAGAATGCGCGTCAAATTTGTCGCAGGTGCTCAAAAAAAGGGTTTCTCAAAAGAAGACGCATTGCGAGTTTACGATTACATTGAACGATTTGGAGAATACGGCTTCAATCGTTCGCACGCCGTTGCGTATTCGAAGATGGCTTTTCAGATGGCTTACCTTAAGGCACATTACCCGGCAGAATTTTATTGTGCGCTGCTTAGTACCGTAATCGGCAACGTTGAGAAGACTCAAAGTTTTTTGGCGGCTGCCAAGAAGCGCAAAATCAAGATCCTTGCGCCCGACATCAATAAAAGCAGTTATGATTTTCGCATTTCTGACGGTGGCATCATGTTTGGCTTTCTGTCCGTGAAGGGAATCAGATTCGATTTTATTCGACAGATTTTGGCTGAGCGCCATGCCGGCGGATACCGACCTTTTAAAAGTCTGGATGATTTCATGAACAGGATGGTTGAACGTGCTCTTGTCGATAAGCACGATCATGACGGTGATGCAAAAAAACGCGAAAAAATCGCCAAAAGCTACAGACCGATCGTTGAAACGCTGATTTACGTCGGAGCGTTTGATTCTTTGGAAGCCGATCGAAGTCAACTTTTGAACAGGCTTGACGTTTTGTCGAAGTACGATCAGCTTTCGATGAGTGTTCCCTTGCTTGAATCGCTTTTCGTGCCCAGCAAGAAAAACGTCAAGAAACTGACTCTGGATGAGCGGTTGGAAAAAGAAAAGGAACGTCTTGGCGTATATCTGTCAGCGCATCCGCTTGACAAATACAGTGCATTCGCACAAGGAATCGGAGCAAGTTCGCTTGCCAGCCTTGTTCCCGATCAGCAGGCAATCGTTCTTGTTAGAATTAAGGAAGTTAAGAAAATCAAGACCAAAAAAGGCGACGAGATGGCGTTTGTTTCATGCATTGATCAGACGGGCGAGATGGAGGCAACTTTTTTCCCTAAACAGTTTCTCAGATATCATAAAGGATTGAAAAAAAATGCCGAGCTGTTGTTTTACGGCAGAGTTCAGGATCGAAACGGTCTTTCTTTCGTGGTTGATCGCGTCGAGCCGATTGAATATATTGCACTGCATTTTCCAAACACGATCACGATAGAAACGAAACGCCAGTTGTTTGCCATTATGAAACGATATTTGGGACCGATACCGGTCATCGTCGAAGATGAAGCAAAACAGACTAAGAAGATGTTGGACAGAAGATTTTGGCTCAAGAAAGATCAAAAGATGCTGGAAGAAATCGGTGAACTGCTGAACCGAGAAAACATCCGGCATGTCAAAGGAGATCCGGGATGATTCCCGGATTTTTTTTTGTTGAATAATAAAAAAACCGAGCCCTAAAAGCTCGGTTAAGTAAGTTATGAATGATTCGGGTGAGATTCGAACTCACGACCGTCCGCTTAGAAGGCGGATGCTCTATCCAGCTGAGCTACCGAACCATCGCAACATCATTTATTATACGACATGGAAAAGGAAAATGTCAAATAAAATTTATGAAAAGATTGTAAAAACGTTTTCGTTACTAAAAGAACACGTGAATAGTTCATGAAATCAATTGTGAACGTTTAAAAAGAAATATCCGACCATCAAAGCGTTCAAAGAATATTACGCCGACCATTCCGATGCAATGAGCGCCAGACGAACCTGCTTGCTTTGAACGTTTCGATTGAAGCAGCCAGCACCGGTGGCAAAGGTTTCTCGGTCGTTGCTTCGGAGGTGGTCCCCAATCCGGTCGAACAAAGTTAAGAATAAACGCATGGAATTGAAGAGATTCAGGGACAGGTAATGACAAGTCTCGAACGCATTTCGTCCTCAACGGAAGAAAATGCTGCCGGTACGGAAGAAGTTTCTGAAAATTCCGAAGAGGTCATGACAACGATGTACTGGTTCAACGGAAATATTTCAGAACTGAAGAAAAATACCGGTCATTTCAAGATTTGATCAAATTTTTCAACACTCTGCATTTTGCAGGGTGTTTTTGTGTAAGCGGTCGTTAAAACAGCGGTGTGTACACAAATAGCCCGAGATAGTATTATTATCTCAGGTTATTGCGTATGCATCGTTTTTATTTTCTTATTTATGAGGTAAGATCGATGTTCCATGGGAGAAGTTGGCGGAACCTTTCAGGATCAAATACCTCAATGTTGGTAATCTCCGTTAATACTTTTCTCAAGTATTTTTCAGGATCCAACTGATTAAGTTTGGCCGTATATATCAGCGACAACGCAACGGCATCAGTCCTTGCGCTTTAAAAAGTTGATGTAAAGGGCGGTTGTAAAATGTAGGAAATCGGCGGTTTAAAATTGTCGGTTTTCCTACATTTTTTGTATGCTCACTTTATTAATCTTTTGAGGAAGTGATGAGTATGCGAAAAGACGTTTACGAAAGGATGAGATATTTTGTGTTAGAGAAGATAAAACCAAATTACGCCGCTATTGCACGACAATATGACGTTGATCCAAGAACCGTCAAAGCGGCATATTTAAGAGCTCAGAGTGATAAAACAGCAGTTGTCAGGAAGCGTCGTAGCCGTCGCAGTAAGCTAGACGGATATCAAGACATCATTGAAGACAAATACGCCGCAGGTTGTTCTGCCAGATCGATTTATGACTTTATCGTTGAAAAAGGCTTTACTGGCAAGTACACAATCGTTAAAGATTATTGTCGTCGTTTTCGTAAAGCACAAACAAAAAAAGCAACGATTAGAGTTGAGCATACAATTGGATTAAGTGCTCAAGTTGATTGGAAAGAACAGGTCACGATGACCGATCGGAACGGTGTTCCACATACCTTCAGTATTTTCTTATATGTCTTGCCTTATTCCAAATTCAAGTTTTTAAAACTAACCCTAGATCAGAAACAGGATACTCTATTCAAATGTTTATTTGAAGCATTTAAGGCTACCGGTGGAATTCCTAAAGAGATTTGGTTTGATAATATGTCGACTGTCGTTGACCATAAATTAAGTGACTTCCATCATCATCGATTTAACGAACGATTCCTATCATTTAGCCATGATGCGGGATTTCATCCAATCGCTTGTCGGCCATTTAGGCCGCAGACTAAAGGCTGCGTTGAAGCATTGGCAAGAACAATGGGGCGACTGAAACCCTACGATGGAGAGTTCGGTACCATTAATGACTTGAATGATATCGTTAATCGATTAGCCAAACGCCTGAATCACGAGAAGTCACAAAGCAATAACCAGAGGCCGGTTGATTTATGGGCAAAAGAAACAGAGCATTTCCGGCCTCTCAATTACGATCTCACAAGATACTTCGACAGCGTCCAAACCAGAAAAGTATCGCAAGATTCAATGATTAGATTTCAAAACCATCAATACTCTGTTTCCCCTAATTATATCGGAAAAGAGGTTGAAATTAAACCAGCTGCTGATGGTAAATCTATTCGTATCTTCTATCAAGGCTCTGAAATTCAGAAACATGATTTAACCAATAAACAGTTTAATTACGATTCTCGTGATAAACATGCCATTCTTAAAAGTGATTTGATGGAAGACAAAACGGATGAAGAAATTGATCAGTATATGCTTAATAATCTCAGCATTTATGATCAGATAGGGGAATAAAATGAATCAATATCAAAGATTAGTCGACAATTTAACGAAGCTGAATTTAAATAATATGGCCGCATCAATTGCGAATTATCGGCAGAAAGTCAATGACAGTCAAATCAGCTTCAGTGAGGCACTATTAGAGTTAACGGATAAGGAGATTGCCTATCAGCAACAGGAAAGCTTAAAGCGAAGAATAAAGCGGGCCCGTTTCCCAATCGTCAAACGGCTCAGTGATTTTAATTATCAATTTCAACCTTCGGTTAACCAGCAGCAAATCGACGAGTTTGCGACCATGTCATTTCTGGATAATCAAGAGAACATTATCTTTATTGGCAGTCCTGGCGTGGGCAAAACACACCTATCCATCGGACTTGGCGTTGAAGCATGCCGGCAAAGCGTGCGAACATTATTCATAAACTGTCACGAATTAATTCTCAGATTGAAGGCAGCTCAAGAAAAGCAACATCTGGAACGAGTAATGCGTCGATACGAAAGGTATGATCTGTTAATCATTGATGAGCTTGGGTATCTGCCGATATCGGCGAATGAAGCCAAGCTGCTGTTTCAACTAATAAATGGCCGTTATGAACGCAAATCAACGATCATAACGACCAATGTGCCATTATCAAGTTGGGGAACCGTCCTTAATAGCACGGCGACCGCAGAGGCCATTTTAGACCGCCTTGTCTATCACTCACACGTGATTAAGATCAAGGGAAAGTCATACCGTTTAGCATCGGTCAGTTCTTAAACCGCCCAAATCATACAATTTTAAACCGCCATAAAACGACAATTTAAATCCGCCCTTGACACTATGTTCTCAAAACGAAATGGCGTTGGATGAAAAAATCGAATCAAATCGATTATTATTAAAAAAGCACACAGACAACTTTAAGCTGCCCGTGTGCTTTTTTATAATTATAAATTAATCCCTATAGAACAAATCCCTCGTATACACCCTATCTCTAACGTCATCCAAGCAGCTGTTATAGCGGTTGGCAATGATTGCCTGGCTTTGTTGCTTGAAAGAATCAAGGTCGTTGACGACTTTGCTGCCGAAGAACGTTTCGCCGTCCTTGAGAGTCGGTTCATAGATGATGACTTTGGCACCCTTGGCCTTGATGCGTTTCATGACGCCTTGGATGGAACTTTGGCGGAAATTGTCGGAATTTGACTTCATGGTCAGACGGTAGACGCCGATGGTAACGTCTTTTTCGAGCGAAGAATCATAGGTGTTTTCTTCGTCATAGCTGTAGTAGCCGGCCATGTTGAGAACTTGATCTGCGATGAAGTCTTTTCTCGTGCGATTTGATTCGACGATGGCTTCGATCAGGTTTTCAGGCACGTCGGCGTAGTTTGCCAACAGCTGCTTCGTGTCCTTTGGCAGGCAGTAGCCGCCGTAACCGAAGGAAGGGTTGTTGTAGTGCGAGCCGATGCGCGGATCGAGGCAGACGCCGTTGATGATGTCTTTTGTGCTGAGGTTCTTCATTTCGGCATATGTGTCGAGCTCGTTGAAGTATGAAACGCGCAGTGCCAGGTAGGTGTTGGCGAAGAGCTTGACGGCTTCTGCTTCGGTGAAGCCCATGAAGAGAGTTTCGATGTCTTCTTTTAAGGCGCCTTCTTGAAGCAAAGCGGCAAAGGTGTGGGATGCTTCAACTAAGCGAGCATCGTTTTTGTCGGTTGAGACGATGATGCGGCTCGGGTAGAGGTTGTCGTAAAGAGCCTTTGATTCGCGTAAGAATTCGGGACTGAAGATGATGTTTGAAGTGCCGTACTTCTTGCGGACGGAATCGGTGTAGCCGACAGGAATCGTTGATTTGATGACCATGATGGCATTCGGATTGACCGACATGACGAGTTCGATGACGCTTTCGACGGCGGACGTGTCGAAGTAGTTGCGCTTGCTGTCATAGTTCGTCGGAGCAGCGATGACGACGAAACCGGCATCCTTGTAAGCAGAAGCGCCATCAAGCGTGGCGGTCAGATCGAGATCTTTTTCAGCCAGGTATTTTTCGATGTAGTTGTCTTGGATCGGTGACTTGCGATTGTTGATCAGATCGACTTTTTCAGGGATGATGTCAACGGCTGTGACATGGTTGTGCTGTGCAAGCAGCGTGGCGATGGAAAGGCCGACGTAGCCCGTTCCCGCAACGGCAATGTTGAGCGGCGACGGTGACTTCATTTTTTTGATTTCGCTGTTGATGAAGAGGTCGCTTGGCTCGAAGTCGAGCACTTCGGCGAGGTTTTCGAGCTGCGGGATGGACGGCATGAAGTCCTGTTGTTCGAGACGTGAGAGCAAGGCACGATTGATGCCGACTTTGTCTGATAATTCTTGCTGCGTCATTTTTTTGGCTTTGCGTTTCGTTGAAACGATGTCTGCCAACAATGATTGTGATAATTTCTTCATTATGATTAGCCTCTTTTGTTATTTAAAATAACTTGTAATAACCTATGTAACTTTTCTGTATGAGAATATACTACCATAAAGGGGATATTACGTTCAACATATCCCATCAATGTTATCTATAATAACAAAAACCCTTCATGCAAGATGCACGAAGGATTTTTTTAGTGTTTGGCAACCAGTTCGTCAAACTTCTTTTGCTCGGATTCCATGATGGATTCGCCGATCATTCTGATGTCGTTGTCGTTGATTCCGATCGTGATCGGAACGATTTTGTTTTTTTCGGCAAAGCCGAGCGAGCAGAGGATATTTTTGAACTTTTTGTTGGTGATGATGATGCAGTTTTCTTTATGCAGCAGCGTTGCCGGAGACTGTGCATTTAACAGGTAGGGCGTAATCGTGATGAGATCCGGCGAAAACTTTCTGTTCAAAAACAATGACATGTCGGACAGTTCGGAAACAATGTCTGAAACAATGATGATTTCGACCGGCGGAAGCATTTGACGCATGATTGATTTGAGCTGAATCGACAGATAGAAAAGGTGCGTTTCGTCAAGCGGATATCTTGAATCAATCAGGTCATTGGTCCATTCGTTGAAGATTTGGCTGACGACGCCCGAAATTTTAAGGGTCTGGTCGTCAAACTTGCAGTCAAGGTACAGGTGCTCGTCCGGAATCAGACATTGCAGTCCTAAGAGGCATTTTTTGAAGAAACCGACGAGTGCGGATCTGAAGGCAGGAATTTCAACGAGGTCTTTGCCGAGTTTTTGTTCAAAGTTAAAGAGGAGCTCATTGAAGTGTTTTTGACCGAAAATCAGCTTGTGGACGTCCGTGATTTTTTCTTGAGTCCACCGATCCGCGAAGACGCAGCTGTTGGTGCAGCAGTAGACAAGATATATGTAATCGTAGTCTTCTTCGCTGAAACAGACGTTTAAGGCAGGCTCGATCGTTTCTTTTAGGGCGTGTTTCATTTCATCATAGACGAAGATTTCTTTTAAAACGGCGAACTCGTCTGACGGAGGCAAGGTCACGGGATATTTGCGGCGTTTCCACGAAAGAATCAGCAGGCATTCGAAATATCCGTATTCATGCACGGTCTAACTGAGAAATTCAGGGGTGATGGCTTTGTTCGTTTTAATGACGAAGTCTCGTGCAAGTTTGATTGAGCTTGCATCGATTCCCAAACAGTCGATGCCGTATTCATAATAAAGCAGCGCGATCAAGAAGCGAATTCTGTATTCGTCACCGACGATTCGGTTGTTTTTGACGCCAAGTCCGATGCTGTCAAGGTATGACAGACACGTTTCGCGGACGCGATAGGCGGTTGATTTGGTCAGATAGCTTTCATCGATAAAATAGGAAAAAGTTTTTTGAGAATCGTTTGCGATCATGAATTTCAGACATTCCAAAACGCGTGAAGTGCGATAGATCGCATACATCGAATCGACAAGTTCATTTTTGTTTGAATCGATTGAATATTTCGTATTCACCTTTTTGATCACTGCATTTTCGCTTAAATCAGACTTCAGCTCATCCAAAAGGAACAATACGTTGGAAGGACTGATGTTCAGCGTTTCGGAAACTTCCCTGGCGCTGACCGATTCATGCGCTGAAAGCATGAAGAAAATGTTTAGTTTGTTTTGAATATTTGTTTCAAGAAAATCTCTGAGCATGGAAAACGTCTCCTTTCGTTTGAGAATATCGGTGCAACAGAGCCATAGTTAAGCGCTTATTTTGAATAAATCCAACAACGATACAGGATAACGCTGCAATAAACGGCCCTCTTCCCAAATTGCAGAAAAAATCACCTGTTTTTTTGAAACCGAGAGTTTTGGTGCAGATGATAAAGTTTTGATACAAGGAATTGTTTTCGCTGAAATTTTAGCAGTGAAAGGTTCTTGATCAGCAAATTTTGGAAGGAAGTGAAGAATGGAGAAGGGAAGTCATGATCAATCAGGAAGTTTGAGAGGAGGAATGATATTCGTTTTGGTCAAGGCGATTGTTTTCACGATTGCATTTCTGTTCGTGTCGGTGTTTGTTTTCGGAATGCTGCGTTGTCCGGATGATTCCATGAGTCCTTCGTTTCAAGGCGGGGATCTGGTGCTTTTTAACAGACTTGACCGAGAGTATCGAGCATCAGACGTCGTTGTCGTGAAAACGCCTAAAGGACTTCAGGTCAGGAGAATCGTCGCCGTGGCACGTGACAAAGTCGAAATTGACGGTGAAGGTCTTAAGATAAACGGACACCTTCAGTCTGAAAGCAGAATATATGAAAAGACGTTTCCTTCAAAGAAAGGAATCAGTTTTCCGGTCAGGGTCAAGCGTGGCAACGTCTTCGTTTTGGCGGACGAGCGTCAAAATTCCGTGGACAGCAGAATTTATGGAGTGGTAAATGAAAGGGACATTAAAGGAACGGTTGTTTCCGTGTTCAGAGTAAGAGGTTTTTAAATTAAAGAAAGCGAGTGTATGAATTATGATAGGCAAAAAATGTTTGAAGTCATTGTTGATGTTTGGCGGAATCATGTCCGTGTTGGCGTTTGGGAAGACGGCATTGGCGGATGAGGTGCCGGTGATTAAGGGTGATGATGGAAAGTATGATATTAGCTGTATTGTGCAGGCGCCGGAGGGATCGAATTGGATAACGCATTATTTTGGGAAGGTACCTTTCGAGATAACAAGTATGGATGAAAAAAATCCGAAGGCCAGCGTTGAAAGCATCAATATTCCTGATGCAGAGAGTATGGGAAAAAGTGGCGCAAAATTTGATAGTGTTAAAAAGATGTGGACTGCTAACTTTTCAACGCGTATTTCTTTTGAAAAGTTCGAGCATACTGGGATATATGTCTACAAGCTTAAAGAGGGTTCCCTCCATGCCGGTACAAAGGCAACGGCTCCATCTACAGAGTACGTAGTGAGAGTTTTTGTCGTTGACGAAGGTAATGGTCCTGTAATAAAGGGGGTTACGGCTGAGGAATCCGGTCTTAAGAGATCGGAGCTTTCTTTTGTGAACAATGTTTTCCCAGAATCCATTCTTTCTATAAGGCAAGAAGTTTCTGGAGACTTAGCTGATAAAACAAAATCCTTTGAATATGTGGTGATGATTGAAAAACCGGCTTTTAGTGGAGGAAAGTATGCTGAGGGTGCGGTTTTAAGAAAAGGAGCGGATAGGGAAAAAGTTTCTTATGGTAAAGACCATGAGTTTAGTGTGAAAGCAGGTGAAGGAGTTACCCTTTATTGCCCAACAGGGGCACATATGTATGTTCAGAGGAAATGTGAAAAGGATGGATATGTTCTTAAGCGTTCGGCTTACACAGATTTTGTCGGTGGGCGTCACGGTGAACGAGTTGGTAAAGATGGTAAGTATGTTTTTTCTTTATTGGATGATAGTGATGATGGAGCATCACCAAATAAAGTTTTGGTGGCAAGTGGTAATGTAGGCATGACTGTTACCGACGTCGCAACCAACGACGTTCCGCTTACCGGTCTTTTCCTCGATGAAAAATCAGGCGTCATGATGGTTGCCATTGCCCTTGGTTCGCTCGTGGCTCTTGGGGCTGGCGCAGTCGTTTACAAAAAGGAAGACGTCTGACCGTTGAAAAAATCCTGTTTGATCATTTTGGTCAAAGCACTGAATTTTTCAGTGAACGCAGTCGTTGCGTTGTGTCTCTTGCTGTTGTTTGCCTGCGGATGCTACAAGATTTATGATTCGCATGAGATCTATCAGCGGGCGGATTCCGATTTTGCGACTTACCAGAGTCCGGGGATAAAAGCCAAAAAGAAGATGGTTTCGTTTGATAAGCTGAAAAAACTGAATCCCGATGTCTTTGGGTGGCTGGAAGTCGAAGGAACGAATATTTCTTATCCCGTTCTCAAATGTTCCGATAATCTGAAGTACGTCAATACCGATGTCAAAGGGAAGTTTTCGCTTGTCGGCGGAATTTTCTTGGATTGCCGCAACAAGACTGATTTTTCGGACAAAAACAATATCATCCATGGACATCACATGGATAAGAACAGGATGTTCGGCGGTTTGGATAAATTCAGAAAAAAGGGCTACTTTAAAAAACACAAGACAGGCTGGCTGTACTATGAAAAAAGCTGGCACAAGATTTCGTTTTTTGCTTTCGTTGAAGGTGATGCCTATGATTCGGTTTTGTACGGACCGTGGATCGAACGAAATGATGAGTATTTGAGATACGTTAAAGGACATGCCAGGCGTTTCAGAAAAATAAAGATTGGCGAAAATGATCGTTTCGTTACTTTGTCGACTTGCAAAGGGAGAACAACAAACGGCAGGTCTCTTTTGATTGGCAAGATTGATCCAAAACGTTTCGTATGCAAAGATAAATCAAAGATGGAGATGGTTGATGAATAAGATTGAAATAAGTTTGCAGGATTTGTTTGAGTCGGATGTTTCGCTGGAAACGGTTGGCTTGAAAACCGGCATCAGTTCCGTACTTTTGGATGAGTACAGACGGGGCCTCAAGTCCTGGCGCAAGATGCCGCTTGACGTTGCGTTGCGCCTTACCGATTATTGGAATTCCAGGGAAGACGTGCTGTCCAAGTACCAACGGGTTATTTTGATGAACCAGTTGACGCTGATTCAGGCGTTCAAGAAAATATGCCCTGATGCAAAGTGCGATTATTATGACGATTCAGGTATCGAAAGCGCGCTTGGCGTTTTGGACAGCGGTCTTGAAGGCATGTACGATGACGTTTATGGTCTGTCTGATTCTGTTTCGGAGTCGGTCAGTGGATTTATCATTGACGTTTTATCGATGTACAACGATGTCGGGTGGCGCTACGGAAACCTTTCCGAGATTCAAAAGGAAAATCTGAATCCGGCCTGGATCGTATTCGGCGGTTTCAGCAGGGAATTTGAACGCAGACACTATGAGGCATGCAACAGCATCGTCAATCGCTTGGACATGTTTCCGACCGTATCTTATAAAACGGACGAGGCAGGAAACAGGAATCTGCTTTCTGAAACGGAGATGGTCGGATACTACAGGCGCTTGTTGAGAAATTACGAATGCTGCCTGAAAAACGTTGACGATACTTCAAACGACGTGACTTTCAGCGCTTTGCGCAAGATGTTTGAAAGATAAGTTTTGGTTTGGGCGGGTGGGTTTGAAGACGTGTCTTGCAAACGTTCTTGGATGCTTGAAGACGGTGCGAACTTTAGTTTTTGCAAGGATTATCCCGTCTCTTCGTTATTTCGGTAATGCCAGCGTGTTTGTTGTTATACTCCTAAAAATTTTGATGGTTGTTTTGACGAATGGAGGTGCGGGATGATGTCAAGCGGCAAGAAGAATGGTGTTTTCATGGAATTGATCAGAATTTTGTGTCTTGAGTTCGCTTTTGCCGTCTTGCTTGCATTCATTGTCTGTTTGGTTGGCGGGTTGCTGTTTATGGTTGTTGGTTGATGTTTTAGCTGTTGGCAATCAAGTGTGTCCGAGATGATCAATCGGAAATAAGGGTGGTTTTCGGTTGGTCGTCCCGAAGAAAGGATCGGATAAAAGTCTGGTCCTTTTTTGTATTTTTGGAGCGGGTGATGCATTTGCGCGAAATATGCGTGGATTATTTTGGCTGGGTTGTGCAATCAGAAAATGTGTCTTTGTCCGTTCGGTTGCATTCATTAACTTAAAATGTCATTCAAGCAAAAATGTATTATAATCATTGTTAGCATATGGTTGTTATCGGTATGCTAGTTGTGGGATAATGAAATTATCTGATTAATGAAAGAAGAGGAACGTAGTTATGAAGGGAATAATTCTTGCGGGCGGATCAGGTACGCGCCTGTATCCGATCACCAAAGGAATTTCAAAACAGCTGATTCCGGTTTACGACAAGCCGATGATTTATTATCCGCTGTCAACGCTCATGCTGGCCGGAATCAGAGACATTTTGGTGATTTCGACGCCGGAGTACACGCCGTTGTTTGAGAGCCTTTTGGGAGACGGTTCCGATTTTGGAATCAATCTTTCCTATAAGGTTCAGGAACATCCGAACGGTTTGGCTGAAGCGTTTATTTTAGGGAAAGAGTTTATCGGGTCTGATTCTGTCTGCTTGATTTTGGGCGACAACATCTACTACGGAAGCGGCCTTTCAAAGCAGCTCCAGGAAGCAGCCAAAAAAGAGGACGGCGCAACCGTCTTCGGGTATCACGTCAACGATCCGGAAAGATTCGGCGTGGTCGAATTCGACGAAAACATGCATGCCTTGTCGATTGAAGAAAAGCCGGAACATCCGAAGAGCAACTATGCCGTCACCGGCCTTTACTTCTATGACAATGACGTTGTCGAAATCGCGGAAAATCTGAAGCCGTCCGATCGCGGCGAACTTGAAATCACGGACGTCAACAAGGAGTACTTAAGACGCGGCAAGCTTGACGTCAAGCTCATGGGCCGCGGGTACGCATGGCTCGATACCGGGACTCATGATTCGATGCTTGAAGCGGCAGGCTTCATCTCGACCATTCAAAAGCGTCAGAACCTGAAGGTGGCCTGCCTTGAGGAAATTGCGTACCGGATGCACTGGATTTCAAGGGAAAAGCTCATTGAGCTGGCGCAGCCGCTGAAGAAGAACGACTACGGTCAGTATTTGTTGCGTCTGGCAGCTGAAGATTAGAAAATTACAGAGAGGTTTTATTGAAATGAACATTATTGTTACAGGCGGCGCGGGGTTCATCGGCAGCAACTTCGTGTTCCATATGCTTAAGGCACATCCGGATTATCGCATCATCTGCGTTGACAAGCTCACGTATGCGGGCAACCTGTCGACGCTCAAGTCGGTGATGGACAATCCCAACTTCCGTTTCTGCAAGATTGACATCTGCGATCGTGAAGCAATTTACAAACTGTTTGAAGAAGAACATCCCGACATGGTTGTCAACTTTGCGGCCGAATCACACGTCGATCGTTCGATCGAAAATCCGCAGCTTTTCCTTGAAACGAACATCATGGGGACGTCGGTTTTGATGGATGCCTGCCGCAAATACGGCATCAAGCGCTACCATCAGGTAAGCACGGACGAAGTCTACGGCGACTTGCCGCTTGATCGTCCCGACCTGTTCTTTACGGAAGAAACTCCGATTCATACGAGCTCTCCTTACAGCAGCTCCAAAGCCTCGGCCGATCTGTTGGTTTTGGCATACCATCGTACATATGGCCTGCCCGTGACGATTTCGCGCTGCTCAAACAACTACGGTCCGTATCATTTTCCTGAAAAACTGATTCCGTTGATGATCATCAACGCCTTGAACGACAAGCCGCTTCCGGTTTACGGCGAAGGACTCAACGTTCGCGACTGGCTTTACGTTGAAGATCACTGTCGCGCGATCGATCTGATCATTCACAAAGGACGCGTCGGAGAGGTGTACAACGTCGGCGGCCATAACGAAATGAGAAACATCGACATCGTCAAGATCATCTGCGAACAGCTCGGCAAGCCCGAAAGCCTGATCACGCATGTTGCCGATCGCAAGGGACACGACCGTCGCTATGCGATCGACCCGACGAAGATTCATGACGAGCTCGGATGGGAACCTGAAACGATGTTTGCGGACGGCATCAAGAAGACGATCCAATGGTATCTTGACAACAAGGACTGGTGGGAAGACATCGTTTCCGGCGAATACCAGAACTATTATAAGAAAATGTACGAAAATCGCTGATTTGTTTGTGAGGGAAAGGCATGAAAATTTTTGTAACGGGCGTGTCCGGACAGCTCGGACACGACGTAATGAACGAACTCAATAAACGCGGATACGAGGGCATCGGGTCAGATATCGCGCCTGAATATGCCGGAGCTTCCGACGGAACGTTCGTCACGAGCGCTCCCTATGTTTCGATGGACATTACGGACAAGGAGACCGTCGAAAAGACGATCACGGATCTGAATCCTGACGTCGTGGTCCACTGTGCCGCATGGACGGCCGTCGACATGGCAGAAGATGACGACAAGGTCGAGCTCGTGCGCCAGGTCAACGCAAAGGGAACCGAAAACATCGCTTTGGTCTGCAAGAAGCTTGACTGCAAGATGGTCTACATCTCAACGGACTACGTCTTCGACGGACAGGGCACGAAGCCATGGGAACCTGACTGTAAGGACTACAAGCCGCTGAACGTCTACGGTCAGACCAAGCTCGAAGGCGAGCTTGCAGTAAGCCGAAATCTGGACAAGTACTTCATCGTGCGCATTGCCTGGGTCTTCGGCGTCAACGGCAAGAACTTCATCAAGACGATGCTGAACGTTGGCAAGACGCACGATACGCTGAAGGTCGTGTCCGATCAGATCGGAACTCCGACCTACACATATGATCTTGCGCGCCTTTTGGTCGACATGATCGAAACGGACAAGTACGGCTATTATCACGCAACGAACGAAGGCGGCTATATTTCATGGTATGATTTTGCGTGCGAAATCTTCAAGCAGGCCGGCTATAAGACGAAGGTCATCCCCGTGACGACCGAAGAATACGGCCTTTCAAAAGCCGCGCGTCCGTTCAACAGCCGTTTGGACAAGAGCAAGCTCAAAGAAAACGGCTTTGAACTGCTGCCGACTTGGCAGGACGCGCTGTCGCGGTATTTAAAGGAAATCGAATACTAAAGAGGTAATTCAAAATGGGACAAATCAATGTTGAAAAAAACGTCGGCGGAATCGAAGGCCTTTGTGTCATCACGCCGGCAGTCCACGGTGACGATCGCGGATACTTTATGGAAACGTACAATGAAAACGACATGAAGGAAGCAGGCATCGACGTGAAGTTCGTGCAGGACAACCAGTCGATGTCGACCAAAGGCGTGCTGAGAGGACTGCATTTCCAAAAGCACTTCCCGCAATGCAAGCTCGTGCGAGCCGTTCGCGGAACGGTGTTTGATGCGGTCGTCGATCTTCGTCAGGATTCGAAGACGTACGGCAAGTGGTACGGCGTGACGCTTTCAGCCGAAAACAAGAAGCAGTTCCTGATTCCCGAAGGCTTTGCGCATGGTTTCCTCGTTTTGAGCGATGAAGCGGAATTCTGTTACAAGGTCAACGACTTCTGGCATCCAAACGATGAAGGCGGCATGGCCTGGAACGATCCCGAAATCGGGATAGAGTGGCCGGAACTTGTCGGTGAGTACAAAGGCACTCCGTCCGCTGAAGGCTACATGCTTGAAGACGGCACGAAGATCACTCTGTCCGAGAAAGATCAGAAGTGGCTCGGATTCAAGGACACGTTCAAGTTTTAAAATAATTTTCAAAAGATCCGGAATCGTTCTGCGGTTCCGGATCTTTTTATCGTTATCAAAATAAAAATATTTTTATATTTATTTAGAGACGCGCGGATTGCTTGGCTTGTTAAAACGATGTTGTAGTCAGTTTTTGAAAGGAGAACGTTTTTTATGACCAAGGAACGATTCAAGGAACTGTTGCACGCCGTGGCGGTGTTTGTGTTTGTGTTTGTGTTTGAAAGCTCTGCATTTTCAAGCGAAAACGATGTTCCGGCGGTCGAGGGAAAAGACGGCAAATATACGGTGCACCATGTCCTGCGTGCTGCAAGAGGGATGCGTGCGTTTGTTCCGCAGCATTTGGTTGAGTTTGAGGTTAAAAAAGAAACCCCGGATGCCCCTGACGTTTCAATCGGCAAGGTTCGTGTCGATTATGATTCTTCCCAAAATTTAAAAGGAAGCACGCAGCTTTCTTTCGGAACCTTCACGCGTGCGGGCGAATACTCTTATGTGTTGAGCGAGAAGAAAAACAATGTTTCGGGGATGGAGCAGTCCACTGCAAAATACAGGCTTCGGGTCCAGGTTTCAAGCGATGGAAATGGAAAACTCAAAATTAAGTGCGTTACGGCTGAAACGGACGGCAAAAAGCGAGATAAGATCGAATTCACTGACGTTATCATGAAGAAAGGCGAGTTGTCAATTTCCATGAACGTTTAGGGAGATTCGGCAGACAAGCAAAAAGAGTTCCCAATCGTGCTTAAGCTGAGCAAAGCAAAAACTTATGACGAAAACGGCATTGCCGAAGCGATAATCGAAAACAGGGATTCAAAGGAAAAACGAAAGATCAGGGTGGCTTATGGGGATCAAAAACAAGTGTCGTTAAAGCACGGGGATGTTTTGCGGTTCGTTCTTCCAATCGGGACCGGGTACTGGGCATATCAGAAATGTGAAAGGGACGGTTATTCGCCTGATGTTTGGTCTTCTGACGGGGATTCGACTCCTTATAGCGATTCGGCAGGTGACGGAAAATATGATTTCGGACTCACCAATGGCTGTAAAGGCAACGGTGGTTTGATGGACAGCATGTCGAAGGATGTTTTCCTGCGTGGCCTGGATGCTAAAATCAACGTGACAAACGTCTTCAACGGCAAAAAAGTACCGCTGATCAAGACATTGCCTGATGATTATTGGGGATTTGAAATAATCGGGGTTATTGTTGTGATTTGCGTGATTATGGGAGTTGCGATAGTGGTTAGAAGGAAGAGGCTTTGAACTGAGGAGAATTGGGTCCTCGCCTTATTGGGCGAGGATTTAAATTTTACAGGGTTGCGGATTGTTCGGTTGAGATTGACAAAAAAATTGCTTTTATTTATGATACTATCTGTGCTGAAAACTAATTTGAATTAAATTTAGTTGTTCATATAATAAATTTATTATTGTGCAGTTATATCAAGAGAGGCGTAAAATGAGTATCAGGGATTATTTGTTGCCGGCTATCAAAGGCTTTAATTATGATAAGTACTGGAATCGAAGAGATAAGATATTTGAAAAGAAGACACCCAAAATATTAAAGATGTATTATCTTTTTTATTTGCGCAGGATGGATGCCAAAAATGGAGCTGATATTAATATATTAACGGCTGCTAGAGAGAACAATTTTAAAGGTCATCCTATCTTAGGGCATGGTATAAAAGGCATCGTAATTGCTGGTGAAGCGAAAATTGGCAAAAATGTACAGATTTCTCATCAGGTTACCATCGGACGATCGAAAGGTGGTGTCCCAACGATAGGTGACGATGTTTATATAGGACCCGGCGCTAAAATTTTTGGTGGCATCAAAATAGGAAATAACGTTAGAATTGGTGCTAATTGTGTGGTTTTTGAGGATGTGCCCGACAATGCGACGGTGGTATTGCAAAAGCCAAGGGTTATCATAAAGGATCCAGACTATCATTATTCTATATTTGAGGATACTGAAGAACATAAGAAAGGCTAGAAAATAGCGGGGAACATTACATAATTTGGTTGATATTAAAGGTTGGGCATTAATTGAATACGCCCGCCTTTTTGTTTTGGAAATGCGAATATTATGGTAAAATTGTTTTTGAGATTAATACTGCAGAAATTAGTGAGATGAAAATGAATAATAAATATCTTATAAGCTGGCATGACAGTGCCAAAAATACTGGTGGAACAAAGGCAAAAGATGATGTTGAATTCTTTTTGAGAAATCAAGGGTACAACATCATAGATACTCCGCATAATAAGTATCTTAAAATGTTATATGTAATTTTTGTTTTGCCATTGGTGTGCTTAAGAATACGCAAAGGCGTAATTTATGTTCAATTTCCTACAGGCATACCTTTTCAAATGAAGATGATAATATTTTTTATCAAGCATTTTTCTGGTGCTGAGCTGGCGTATATCATACATGATATAGAAACCTTGAGGATATGGAACGATGGCAATGACCATCCTGAGAGTGAGCAAACGGAGATGTCGTTTTTAAAAGAAGCGGATGGGATAGTTTCGCTCAATCATAAGATGACAGATTGGTTGATTGAAAAAGGAATCAAGGCGCCAATAACTGATATGAAAATATGGGATTATAATAACCCTAAGCCATTGACTGATTTGAGAGAGTACAAGAAAAGCATCGTATTTGCGGGAAATTTGGGCAAATCAACGTTTTTGAAAAAATGGGATTTGGAAACTCCAATTGATGTTTACGGACCCAATGCCGCAGATAAGTATCCAAGCAACATATCATACAAGGGAATTTTATCCGCTGAAGAACTTCCTGGTGCACTAGTCCAAAGTTTTGGATTGGTCTGGGACGGAAACTCCATGGATACATGTACAGGTAATTATGGAAGTTATTTGAAAATTAATGATCCACATAAAGTATCGTTGTATCTGAGTAGCGGACTTCCGATTATTATTTGGTCAGAGGCAGCATTGGCAGACATTGTAAGAGATGAAAAACTGGGGATAACCGTAGATAGTTTGAAGGATATTGACAAAGCTTTATCTGAAGTGAAAGTCGATGATTATCAAAAAATGTGTTCAAATGTACAAAACATAGCCAAGCTGATGAGAAAGGGATATTTTTTGACAAACGCTACTGATGAGTTAAATAAGTTGATGAATAGGCAGGAATATTGAATGAAGAACTATATTATATCTTTAGAAGATACCGAAAAGAATACGGCTGCACCCAAGGCCAAGGTAGATGTAGTTAAGTACTTGGAAGAACTTGGATTTGTTAACAAGTATTTGAAATTTGAAACCGATTCTAGTTTAAAATCCAAGATTCAGAAGTATTTTGCGTTAAAGATAACGGTGCCGAGCTTTTTCAAGAAGCATCGAGATATGGATGCTTTGGTCTTGCAATACCCGCTTTATTCAACTGTCATTACTAAGGCCATAATTGACAATGCAAGAAAATATACCAATGCCAAACTTTATTTCGTTATTCATGATCTGGAATCACTGAGATTGTTCAGAGATAATAAGGAATTTATCAGGGAAGAAGTTGGAATTTTGAACGGCTCTGACGGATTGGTCGGGCACAATGATAAAATGAATGAATGGCTCAAAGATAATGGTGTCAACGTTCCTATTGCTAATTTGGAAATTTTCGATTATGACAACCCTCAAGGGATACAAAGTGGTTACCCTTATGACGGGTCCTTATGCTTTGCTGGCAATTTAAAGAAAGCTGATTTTCTGAACAAGCTTGACATAAAGCATCAGTTATTTTTGATGGGTCCTAATCCGCAAAATAATTACGGTGAATGCATTAATTATGAAGGACAATATACCCCTGAAGAGGTTCCGGCACACTTGAATCACAGTTTCGGATTGGTGTGGGATGGAAAAAGCGTGGACAAGTGCGATGGAGTATTTGGGGAATACATGAGATACAACAATCCGCATAAGGTGTCATTGTACTTGAGTTCAGGAATACCGGTTATTATTTGGAAAGATGCCGCATTGGCTGATTTTGTTGAGAAAAATAAAGTCGGGATAGCCGTTGAGTCGTTGGAAGACGTTGATTCGATTTTAGACGAACTCAGCAGCGAACAGTATAATGAGATAAAGAGTAATACGCAAGTAATTGCTGAAAAGATGCGTTCCGGATACTATATCAAGAATGCAATCCGGCAATTGGTACACTAACTTAATCGAGAAGAGGAATAGAGTATGCAAGCAATGCTCATTTTGGCACACAAGAATGTTGATCAAGTGTTGCAGTTGGCATCTAAATTGAACAGAAGGTTTGAAGTCTATATTCATTTTGATACCAAATGTCCTGTCAGTGAAAAAGAGAAGTCGTTTATGGATGATAACGGCATTAAACATATCTCTGAAGTTGATGTAAACTGGGGCAGTTGGAGCATAGGCGAGGTTGCATATCGTTTGATGAAACTTGCTTTGAAGAATCCGGATATATCGTATGTGCATGTTATTTCCGGTCAAGACTGGCCAGTAAAAAATATTGATAAGCTATATGAAGTTTTTGAAAATAACGATAGAATCTATATGCGTTATATCAAGGCTGAAGACAGAATTAAGTCACATGAACGGCTGATTTGGTGGCAAAAGTTCTATTTTAACTATGATACCGTTAAGAGAAGAACCGTTTTTGGCAAATTTTATCATCGTTTTTTGATATTTGTTCAATTGTTGCTTAGAGTTAATAAGTTCAAGAAGCTGGGAATAGATTTTGATATTTATACCGGTGCCAATTGGATGGATCTCCCGAGGGATGCTGCACAATACTGTGTGGAATATATGGATAAGCACCCCAACTTTGTCAAGATGCTTCAAACAGGGTGTTTTTCGGATGAATTCTGGGTTCAGACGATATTATGCAATAACGAGGACTATTTGAAAAGATGTACGAACGAAAACTATCGTTATATAAAATGGGTTGAACAATACGGAAGCTATCCAGCCGTCCTGGACGAAAAGGATTTGAACGAGATAAAAAGCGGCAACTTCTTTTTTGCGAGGAAATTTGATTTCAAGCATTCCAGTGATTTGATTAAAAAGCTGAATGAAGTTTATAAAAATTGAACAGAATAAAATGAGTCCTTACTGTGTATAAAGTTCAGTAAGGACTCATTTTTATTATCTGTTTTCTTCAGGTTCTTCTCTTTCTGTCAACGTGATTACGCCAACGGCATTCAAACCGGTATGCGTCATGATGATCGGACTTGTCAAACGCGCAATATATGCAACATCCTTGCTTCCTTCCGGCAACATGGCTTCTTTGATTCGTTCAAGGAAGTCTTCATCGGTTCCGACGTTTGAAAGCGACAGTTCCTGAATGTGGTTGTCTTGATGGAACTTGCTCAATTCTTGGCAATATTTCAGGAATGCTTTGCGACTGCGTCCCTTGTAGACAACGTCAAGGCTGTTTTCGCGCAGACGAACGATAATTTTCAGGTTGATCAATTTGGTCAAAGCACCTGCCAGTTTGCTGACGCGACCGCCGGCAACCAAACAGTCCATGTTGTCGACCAAAACGTCCGTCGTCGTGCGCTTATGGATATCCAAACAGTGTGCTTTGATTTCTTCGATGCTTTTTCCTTCCTTAGCATCTTTTGCGGCTGCTAAGACCTGGAAAGAAAGCGCACGATCAGTTTCTTTGCTGTTGATGACGGTAACGCTGCATTTTACCATTTCAGCGGCAGAACATGCGGTTTGGTATGTACCGCTCAAAACGTCAGACATCATGATTGCCAAAATCTCGCTGCCATCAGCTCCAAGTTGTTCAAATGTTTCCAAAAAACGTCCCATTGGCGGTTGACTGGTCTTTGGAATGTTGCCCTTGCGCAGTTCGTCGACGAGTTCCTGTCTTGTGATCGTTTCGCCGTCAACGTGGTTTTCCCCGTTGATCTCGACTGACAACGGAATAACATGGATATCGTATTCTTCAATTTCCTCTGGTGTCAACTGAGCTGAGGAGTCGGTGACAATCTTGATTTTCGCCATTCGAAATGGTCCCCCTTAAAATCGTTTTCTATGTGTATATTATACCGCAAAGAGGGAATGTGTTCCAATATTGCAATATTTTATTCCAAATTTGAAAAATGAATTCCAATTTGGAAATTATTCTTCTTTAAATGCCCAGAAACGTTGTCCAATATAGTTCAAGCCGACGAAGAATACCGAGCCTGCAAGCATTGCGATATTGTCCTGGATGCTCTTGTCAAATGAACTGAATGCCCAAATAGCCAATGGTTTTGCAACACCGTACGCAACAAGATAGCAGACCGTAATGTTGATGACGAATTTGACAACTGTCTTCATGCTCTTGGATTTGTTTTGGAAAGTAAAGTACTTGTTTAAAAAGTAGCTGACGAGGCTTCCGACCACGTAGTTAGAGGCAGAAGAGATCCAATAACTGAGATGGAAGAAGTTGTAGCAGATGAACATGGTTCCCATGCCGACTGCAGTGTTCACGATCCCGACCAAAATGAACTTGATCATGGTCACGTCAAAAAAATTTTTTAGTTTATTCATTACAATTACCTGTTATTTCTTTTCTTTTACGATATAAATAGGTCGGTGCTTGACCTCAGTGAAGATTTTGCCGATGTACTTGCCGACGATTCCTAAACAAAAGAGCTGGATTCCGCCGATAAACAGCATGATGCAGACCATGGAAGCCCAACCGCTTGTCGGATCGCCATGAATCATGTAGCGGATAACGATGAAGAGGATGGCACATCCAGAAATCAAGGCCGAAATGAAGCCGATAAATGATGCAATATCAAGCGGGAAACGCGAAAAGTTGACGATTCCGTCGATTGAATACTTGAATAAGCTCCAAAAGTTCCAGCTTGTTTTTCCAGCAACGCGTTCATGATTTTTATATTCAAGATATTTGGTATTGAAACCGACCCAGCTGAAGATGCCTTTTGAAAAGCGATTGTATTCGCTCATTTCGAGAATCGCATCAACCATTTGCCGCGTCATGACGCGGAAATCACGGGCGCCATCAACGATTTCGGTATCGGAAATCTTATTGATGATTTTGTAAAACATTCTGGCGAAAAAAGATCTGATCGGTGGTTCACCGGCACGGGTCGTTCTGCGCGTTCCTACGCAATCATAATCTTCGTTTTCGATGATCTTGATCATTTCAGGAAGCATTTCCGGCGGATCCTGCAAATCGGCATCCATTACCGTGACATAATCGCCTGTAGCTTGTTGCAGACCGCAGTAAAGTGCGGCCTCTTTGCCAAAGTTTCTCGAAAAGGAAACGTAATGGACGTTTTCGGGATCAAGTTCGTTTAATTTGCGCATTTCTGCCAAGGTTCCATCGGTTGATCCGTCATTGATGAACCAATATTCAAATTTGATATTTTCAAGTTGTTGATTAACTTCTTCTGTTGCTTTATAGAACAGAGGAAGGCTTTCTTCTTCGTAATAGCACGGGACAATAATTGACAATGTCTTCATTAAGAAATCCTCCGCATATTAAGTTGCTATCGTAAATACATATCAAAACTATTATACATTAAATGAAGATTAGTTGTAATTGCAATTTATTGATTGATTATGAATACCATATGCTATAATTGATTAGCGATGGGGAGTACGACATGTTTCTTATGAGAGGTAGAAAGTTTTGGTAAGATTTAGGAATGATAAAAATTTATTAGTATGCATCTTGTGTTCTTTAGTGATGGCAGCTGCAATTTTTGGGACTGCCGTAATTAAAGGCAACGGTGCTTTTACGATATTTGCTGATTTTAATGCGCAACAGTTGCCGTTTGCTACGGCAGTCAGAAATGCTTTAGCCGCTAAACCTTTTGGACAATGGGTATGGAATCTTGATTTGGGTGCATCTTTGATTAACGGCTTTAGTTTCTTTAATTTTGGAAGTCCGTTTTTTTGGATCAGTGTTCTCTTTTCAAAGATAAGTTTTCCATATTTGGCCGGCTATTTGTATATTTTGAAATACGTTATAGCTAGCGTAACTGCATATTATTACATCAGACTTTTTGTGAAAGATTCTAAATATGCTGTAATCGGTGGTTTGTTGTATGCTTTTTCGGGATTTCAGACCACCAATCTGATGTTTTTCCATTTTCATGATGTTGTTGCATTTTTCCCGTTAATGCTGATCGGTTTGGAATTGACCATGAAAGATAGCAAATATAGCCCATTGTTTATTTTTGCCATCTTTTTAAATTGTGTAATCAATTACTTCTTTTTCATTCAAGAAGTGATTTTCTTGATAATATATTTCTTGTTGAGATTTTGGAATCGTTCCTCTATCAAAGAATTTGCGGTCAGAATTTTTAAGAGCGTATTATGCGGGATCCTTGGCGTTGGAATGGGCTCAATCCTGTTTGTTCCGAGCGTTATGTACATTATGGGCAACTCTCGCAGCGAGACGGCATTGTATCTTCAAAATCTGTTATACGATACCAGGCATCTGTTATTCATTTTGAAGGGAATAATTTTGCCTGGGGACACGATGAACTCTCATAGTGCGATGTATGTCGGCAATTGGGACTCTACTTCGTGTTATATTCCGTTATTTGGTTTTGCATTAGTCCTGGCATTTGTTGTAAAAAATAAGGGATGGCTGAGAAATATTTTGATCATCTCCTTGGTCGTTTCTTGTTCACCGTTGCTTCAATCAGGATTTATTGCTTTTACGGTTCCGTACCAAAGATGGTGGTTCATGTTTGTTCTGATGGCATCTTTGGCAACCTCAATAGTAATGGAAGATGTAAAAAAATATGATATTGCAAAGTATTCGCTGATATATATCGGAATTATTCTTGCTTATTTTGTAATAATTAAATTTATCAGATTTGATGCAGCTGGAACTCAAATAATATATCATCCTGGAAGGCTGTTATTGTTTGTTGCGATTGCGATTCTTGGTCCTTCGATTATCCTCTTATTAGTTAAAACAAACAAATTTAACTATAATTTGGTATTGTCATTGGTTTGTTTGTTTGCTCTGATCACCACGGGGATTACTTTGAAATTGTACAGAACAGGCAGTGATACAGCAAGCTATATGAATGACTTTAACATTGGTTCTAAACTAAAAAGGAATGATCAGCAGTATCGCTATAATACTTCTAACAACCTGTATACATTGACGGGAAATGTCAGCGGCATTGGCGCGTTCAGTTCAACCGTTGAGAATTCTTCAAAAGAGTTTGATGCCTTGTTTGATTGGTATTCAAGCAACTCCTCAAAAACAAATTTCAATGATAAAAATCCGGAGGGACTATTGCTTGGCGGGAAATACATTATCTCATCACAGCAAGATGGCAGAAAAATTCTTGAAAAAGTAAGCGAGGGAAAAAAGACATATTATATTGAGTCACAAAAAGCTTGCCCGATCGGTTTTGCGGTAGATTATTATATTGTTAAGCAAAATTTGTTGAAACTGCCTAAAGAAAAACGGGCTGTTGCAATGATGAATGCTGCTGTTGTAGATAATGGATCAGTTGACAAGATTGATTCTGCGGCAAGCAAGTTAGATGTCAAAGATATTGACTATAACAAAGTAGACAAAAATATTGATAGAACAGTTGAAAACAGGGTCAGGAATTTTAAACGCGACAATACGGGTTTTTCATGTACGACAAACTATGGCAAGGAAAAACTTGTCTGGTTCTCTGTCCCGTATGATAAAGGATGGGATGCCGCTTTAGACGGAAGAAAGATTGATGTTATTAATTCCGGTGGCATGATGGCTATTAAAGTTCCTAAGGGAGAACATAAGGCAGTATTCAAATATCATACGCCTTGGTTTAAAGCAGGAGCCATAATCTCTGGTATTTCATTTATGATCTTCATTGTATTAAGTTTGACAATATTGATAAAAAGATGTAGAGACTAAAAAATACCGCTCAGCAAATTGTTAGCTGAGCGGTATTTTGCTATTTCAAAATTTCTACAACCGTGTCCTTCATCTCATCCGGTGAAACGACCGTATCATGCAAAGTTGGGGCATCAAACAAACGCTGGACCGTTTCAGGCAGTTTGACGCTGATCTTTTCCTGAAGGTATTTGACTGCCTCGAGACCTTCTTCGTCTTTTCCCTTGGCATCTAAGGCATTTAAAACTGCTTGCGGGAATTTGTACGGGCTTGCCGTTGAAACGACGACGAGCGGACTGTTATCGCCCGTATTTGCTTTATAGCTTTCGGCAGCTTTGGATGCAACGGCCGTGTGTGGATCGATTGCCGTCTTGTCTGCAGAAAAGACACGTGAAATTTCAGCAGCCGTTTCATCTTCAGTTGCAAAATCAGCTGCGAAATCGGCGAGCTTTGCGCGCATATCGGAGTCAATCGTGTATATTCCTGAAACCGACAGCTGATTCATCAATTCAGCCGTCTTATTGGCATCTTCGCCCGAAACATAGAACAACAAACGTTCAAGGTTGCTTGAAACGAGAATGTCCATGGAAGGAGAGCTCGTGACGTAGAACGGACGATTCTTGTCATACGTGCCTTCATTGAAGAAATCGGTCAAGATGTTGTTCTTGTTTGAAGCACAGATGAGCTTGTTGACGGGAAGACCGAGTTTCTTTGCGAACCATCCTGCGAGGATGTCACCGAAGTTGCCCGTCGGAACGCTGAAATTGATCTTGTCTCCGACTGAGATCCTGCCATCTTTGACGAGTTTTCCGTAAGCATAGAAATAGTACACGATCTGCGGGAAGAGTCGTCCGATGTTGATCGAGTTGGCAGAAGATAATTGATAACCTGCCTTGGCAATCGTTTCAGCGAGTTCTTTGTCATTGAAAAGTTTTTTGACGTTTGTTTGAGCAACGTCAAAATTGCCGGTAATTCCGACGACGTGCGTATTTTTTCCTGTTTGCGTCAGCATCTGCTTTTCTTGAATGGCACTGACGCCGTCTTTTGGATAAAAGACGATGATTTGCGTGTGGGGAACGTCGGCAAATCCAGCCATGGCAGCTTTGCCGGTATCGCCTGACGTTGCCGTCAAAATGACGATATCCTTGTCTGAGCCGTTCTTTTTGGACGCAACGGTCATTAAATGCGGAAGAAGCTGCAAAGCAACGTCCTTGAAAGCAATCGTCGGACCATGGAAAAGCTCAAGGTAGGCGTTGTCCGCATGATAGTCAACCGGTGCTATTTCTTGGGTATCCCATTGATCTCCATATGCTTTGTCGATGCATGAGCGCAGTTCCTCATCAGTGTAGTCGGAAAAAAGCGGACGCAGAATCTTGTATGCCAAATCCTGGTACGACAGGTCTTTTAATTCGTTTAGATCAAGGTCGATTTCAGGAATTGACGTTGGAACGTACAAGCCGCCATCAGGACTGAGGCCTTGAAGGACGGCTTGTGAGGCAGTAATCGTTTGACCTTTTGGATCGCGCGTGCTGCGATAGAGAGTTTGCATGTGAAATACCCCTTTCAAAAATTTCAAATTTCGAAGATTAATGCTGATAAAACTGATAATGTTCGCATTGCTTTAAGTAAATTATAATCATCATAGTGCTTTTCGGCAACAAATTTATAGAATACGTAGGTTTTTAATGTCTCCTTATGTTAGAATAGTAACAAATAAACCAAGTGGGGGTAGCATTACATGGAAACAATCAAAATTGGCATTTTGGGTCTCGGAACCGTTGGCAGCGGCGTGATTCGCATCTTGCGCGATCATGCTGAAAAAATTTCCAACATTACAGGCAGAAGACTCGAAGTCAAGACAGTTGTCGTGCACAATCTCAAAAAGAAGCGTTCCGTTGATTTGACAGGCATCAATCTGACGGACAATGCGGACGATGTTCTTTGTGATGACGAGATTCAAATGGTTGTCGAGGTTATGGGGACGGTCAATATCGCAAAAGAGTATATTGAAAGGGCTTTGAAAGCCGGCAAGCACGTCATTACGGCAAACAAGGATCTTATCGCAACGCACGGCCCTGAACTGATCAGCCTTGCAAAAGAACATGGCTGCGATCTTTGCTATGAAGCCAGCGTTGCCGGCGGCATCCCGATTTTGCGCACGATCGTCAACTCTTTTGCTGCCGATCGAATTATCGAAGTTCGCGGAATCGTCAACGGGACGACGAACTATATCATGACACAGATGAACAAAAACGGTGCTTCATATGAAGATGCGCTTGAATCAGCACAAGAGCTTGGCTTTGCTGAAGCCGATCCGACAAACGACGTTGACGGGATCGATGCCGCCTATAAGATGATTATTTTGACGCAGTTTGCATTCGGCAAAGACGTTACGATGGATCAGGTCAAGGTCAAGGGCATCCGCGGAATTCAGAAGGCCGATATTGCGGAAGCAAAGCGCTTGGGATACGTGATCAAGCTTCTTGGAATTGCCAAACTTGTCAACGGGCACATCGATGTTTCCGTCGGACCGGTGCTCGTACCGCAAACGCAGCCGCTTGCTGCCATTCAAAACGAAAACAACGCTGTTGTCGTGACGGGATCTGCTGTTGGCGAAACGATGTTTTATGGACCTGGCGCAGGCGAATTGCCAACGGCGAACAGCGTTTTGAGCGATATTACTTCTGTCACGAAAAATATCGTTATGGGAACGACGGGCTTTAGTTTTAACGATTACACGAATGAGCTTGAACTTGCGGATGATTCTGAAGTCGTTTATCCATACTATCTGTCATTGCAAGTGCTTGACAAGCCAGGACAGATGCTCAAGCTGACCGAAATCATGACTGAATATGACGCAAGTTTCCGTTTGATTACGCAAACGCAAATGAATGATCGTTTTGCGCGCGTTTCAATGGTGACTCATGAAATGTCCGAATCACAACTGAATCATATTGTCGAAAAACTCAATGAACTCGAAGAAATTTCCGTGCTTGCGGCTTATAAAGTTCTTACGGAAAAGTAGCGGAGGTTATTCATGACACTTAAAATAAGGGTTCCGGCAACCAGCGCCAATCTTGGACCAGGCTTTGACTCGCTTGGCATTGCTGTTTCATCATACCTCACGGTCACCGTTTATGGCAAAGCGCCGAAGTGGAAGGTCGACCACAAGATGGGATATGCGATTCCAAGCGACGAACGCAATATGATCGTCGCAACGGCGCTCAAGACGAATCCTGAGCTGGAACCGCAGCATATTAAGGTAACGTCCGAGATTCCGTTGGCACACGGACTGGGAAGCAGTTCATCGGCACTGATCGCAGGCGTCGTCATGGCAAACGAGGTCGGAAAGATGCATTTGACAAATGAGCAGATTCTTCAAAAAGCGGCTGAACTGGAAGGACATCCGGACAACGTGGCTCCGGCATTATACGGGGATTTCGTCGTTTCAACGATGGTCGACGGCGATGTTTCAAGCATCAAGCTCAAATTTCCTGATTTGACGATGGTTGCGTATATTCCTGCATATGATTTGGCCACGGCTGACGCACGCAACGTCTTGCCGGCAAAGTTTCCGTTTTCTGAAGCCGTTGCGGCGGGAAGCATCGGCAACGTTTTGGTTGCGGCACTCGTTGCCGGTGACATGAAGACTGCGGGCAAAATGATTGAAAGCGATCGTTATCACGAGACTTATCGTGAAAAGCTCGTCCCTCATCTTCCGATTTTAAGAGAAATCGGACACAGAACAGGCGCGATGGCCACGTACCTCAGCGGTGCCGGCCCAACTGTCATGAGCTTTTTGCCGCATGACAAGGTTGAAGAATATATTGATTTGGGCAAAAAAGCCGGGTTAAAGGACGAGTATCGAATTTTGCAAATTGAACGTGAAGGCGTTCATGTGGACAGATAAAAAAAGAATCCCTTTCTCAGAGGGATTCTTTTTTTGTTCATAATCAGTTAATTTGCGAACCAAAGCCGCAACGTTGAACCGTATGCTGCATATTCGCACGTTTGCCAACCGGCTTTGTACTGCTGCATCTTTCTTGCGACAAGATCATATGCGTTGCCGTCATTTGAAACGTTTGTGATGATTTCTCTTACGTGAAGTGTTTGACCGTTGATTACGACGGGACTGCCAACATGAAGAGATGCAAGTTCTTTGTGTGCATTGCCGTAATATTCAAATAAGTAGTAGTTTCTAAGCGATGTCCAAGCGTAGACGTAATTGTCAGCAGGTACAGTTCCAGTTCCGCTGAACGATTTTACGGCATAACTATGGCCGTTCAATGAGAACGTTGACTGGTTGCTTGGAGTGTATGTCTTGGAACTCCCGGTTGACGGAAGTGGTTCCAATGCTCCTGTAACCGTATTGAAGTAGTAGTGATGTCCGTTTACCGTTTGATATCCGTATTGCATTTGCCCGTTTCCGGCATAGTAGACTGTCTTGCGCTGGTTTGCGATATACTGAAGACCGCTCTTCATAGCACCGGTACAATTATCAAAAAGATACCAATGACCATTGATTCTTTGTTGGCCGTACTGCATTTGGCCATTGCCCGCATAGTAAACTGTCTTACGTTGATTAGCAATCCACTGGAAACCAGTCTTCATAGCACCAGTACAATTATCAAAGAGATACCAATGACCATTGATTCTTTGTTGGCCATATTGCATCTGGCCATTGCCTGCATAGTAAACTGTCTTATGTTGATTAGCAATCCACTGAAAACCAGTCTTCATAGCACCGGTACAATTATCAAGGAGATACCAGTGACCGTTGATTCTTTGTTGGCCGTACTGCATTTGGCCATTGCCCGCATAGTAAACTGTCTTATGTTGATTAGCAACCCACTGGAACCCAGTCTTCATAGCACCGGTAACGTTATCAAAGAGGTACCAGTGACCGTTGATTCTTTGTTGACCGTATTGCATTTGTCCGTTACGGGCATAGTAGACTGTTTTATGTTGTTCGGGAATCCATTGGAATCCTGTTTTGTAATGTCCGTTGTTATCGAACAGATACCAGTGACCGTTGATTCTTTGTTGGCCTCGGCGCACGGATGCTGCTTTAATCGTTGGAATTGCTGATCCGTCACCGCTATTAATAATGTCGGACGTTTGCATTCCTCCGACAAATCCTAAAACAGCCAATGAAACAAAAATTGATTTTTGGAATTTTGTAACGTGTTTCATATCCATTGCACCTCGCCTTTCTCTATGCTTAAAATATACATAAAACTTATGGCTTTGATGTTTCAAAAGTTATGACAAATCGTTCAGTTTTTCAGTTTAATTATTTTGATGATGTGAAGAAATTGCAGATTTATTGAACAATGCTAAATAAATTCGAATATTGCATCAGACATGTATATAAACAGTTTATTGGGATGATTATTTAATTATCGATACAATTTCTTGCTTCGTTGATTTATAATTAAAGTCAGTATGTTTCACGACAGAGAGGAGTATTTTCATGCGCGAAGACAATATGTTGACGATTATTGTTCCTTGTTATAACGAAGAGGAAGTATTGCCGGAGACCGTTAAAGAACTTGGTGCTGTTCTTGAGTCCATGATTTCTGAAGAGCAAGTATCTTCAAACAGCAAGTTGTTGTTTGTCGATGACGGCAGCAAAGACAAGACGTGGGAATTGATCAAGAAATTTGAAAAACAGTTTGAATATGTGACCGGAATCAGATTCAGTCGCAACTATGGACATCAAAATGCGCTTTTGGCGGGATTGACAACGGCCGTTGACCATTCTGACATGACGATTACGATTGATGCTGATTTGCAGGATGATGTCAATGCCATTCCGGAGATGGTCAAAAAGTATCATGAAGGAATAGACGTTGTTTATGGGGTAAGAAATAATCGTGATACTGATACGGCTTTCAAGCGCAAGACGGCGATGGCATTTTATTCTTTGATGAGCAAATTAGGCGTCGACATGGTGCCTAATTCAGCTGATTACCGATTGCTCAGCAAACGAGCAACTGAAGGATTACTGCGTTTTGACGAAAGAAATCTGTTTTTAAGAGGGATGGTGCCGCTTGTCGGCTATCCTTCAGACAAGGTTTATTATGCGAGAAAAGAACGTTTTGCCGGTGAATCAAAGTATCCGTTAAAGAAGATGATTAAATTTGCGATGGATGGCATTACGTCATTTTCGACCGTGCCGATCAAGCTGATCATGAATCTTGGTTTACTGGTTGTTTTAATCGGAATTGGGTTATTTATTTATTCAATTGTTCAGAAAATCAACGGAAACGTCGTCAGCGGCTGGACCTCGATTATTACGTCAATTTGGGTGCTTGGGGGCATTCAATTGATTTGTTTGAGCATGATCGGTGAATATGTTGGAAAGATATTCACTGAGGTTAAGAAGCGTCCTAGGTTTACGATTCAGGAAGATGACTATACGAAGGAATTTTTGAAATAGAAAAAGGATGGGGGGAAAAGTTTCTTTCTCCTCTTTAGTTAAATGAAATGCTGGAAAAAGACGGTCTACTTTTTCTGGCATTTTCTCAATTTTGATATACGGAAATCGATTACTTCTTTGTATAATACAATTATATATGTTAATACTTAATATAAATTTTTATACAGTATATTTTTTGTGGTACATCATCGTTTTGGCATGTTGATCTTTCTATGTACTCTTTGATTGAAAATGGGCATAGCATGTGGTACGGATAATCCAGGAAAGTGTTATAATATTGGATGGGACTATATTTGTTATGTTATAGGAATAATGGTTAAAAAAGGCAATAATAATTAATTATAAAGAGGACATGTTACTATGAGTGAGGGTATGACAATCAGTGAACTTGCAACAAAACTTTCGATTAGCAAAAATACATTACGTCAAAGAATCAAAAGGAAACAATATAATGGTAAACATACTATAGTCATTAATGACAAAATACAAAAAATCAACATAACAGACAAAGATGTTGCAATGATTACTATAGATGGTAAGAAAACGAAGTTACTTTCGGAGAAACTTTGTTCGTATATTTCGTATATTGAAGAAATAGAAACAGATCGGGAATTAGAAAAGAATTTTAAAACGCAAGTTCTGTATCATGATTATACTGATTCTATGGAAACTGCTGAATTTATAAAAAATTCAATCAAAAAAAGTAATATTTCTAAAAAAGAAATACGAGATATAAATAAAAGAATAGGAATACTTGCTGATAAAATAGGTAAACAAGAACAACAAATTAATTGTCTTTGTTCTATTTTGTCAAAAGTTATTAATGATATCTATGTTGCTTGTGCTAACATTGATGATATATCATGTGAAGATTGTATTGGACTAGATTGGTTTAATAAAAGCCAAGCTATTACTGATTTTAATAAATTAAAAAATGGAGATAGTGATCACATTATATCTATTCTTGATGAATATGATATAGATTTAAACGATGTTAAGTACTTTTTTTGAAAAATATGATAATTATGTGTAGAGGAGTGCTTAGCTTGTAAGCGGTCGTTAAAATAATGGTGTGTACACAAATAGCCCGAGATAGTATCATTATCTCAGGTTATAGCGTATGCATCGTTTTTATTTTCTTATTATGAGGTAAGATCGATGTTCCATGGGAGAAGATGGAGGAACCTTTCAAGATCAAATATCTCAATGTTGGTAATCTCTGTTAATACTTTTCTCAAGTATTTTTCAGGATCCAACTGATTAAGTTTGGCCGTGTATATCAGCGACAACGCAACGGCATTAGCCATTGCGCCTTCAAAAGTTGATGAAAACAGCCAGTTTTTTCTCCCCATCACGCTCTTTTTGACAGCGCGCTCTGCGCTGTTGTTGGACAATTCAAAATATCCTTTTTCAAAGATGTTCAGAATATTCTTTTCTTGACCCAAGGCGTAGTTTTTGGCTCTTCCCAATGCTGACTTGGCAGATGCGGTAACTGAAGCTATCTTGGAAAATACCCGCTTGACTACAGGAAGGAGTTTTCTTCTTCGATAGTTCAGGCGTTCGTCATCATTGAATTTGGCTGAGAGTTTTCTTTCCAATTCAAAGACTTCATCGATGTCTTTGATTATTTCGCCGCTAAAAGATTTTGAGGCCTTGTAGCTGCTGTTTTTCAAAGAATCGACAAAATAGCGACGAACATGAGCCAGGCACCCCAGGTGTCTGGTCCCGTCGAGGAAATTATATCCTGCATAGCCGTCAGTTTGGACGTAGCCATTAAAATCGCTCAACAATTTCTTGGCAGTCTCGGATGATCTTCCGTCACTGTGAGTAAATTCGTTAATATTTTTTTCTTCAAATTTTCCGCTGGTGACAACCAATAATAAGTGTTGGTTTTTTTCTGAAGTCAAAGTATTATAAGGCGTTTCATCCACATGAAGAAATCGCTGTCTCTTCAGCTCTTTCAATAAAAGGGCATAAAGCGGTGAGAGCTGATTATTGAAGACGTCGATCAGCCACTTTGACATTTGTTGACGAGTCAACGGCAATACTTTAAGCTTCCACATTGCTTCCTGGAGATAGCAAGGAACTTTGTAGACTTACTTCATCGCGGCAATATGCGCAACGATCGAAGGAGATCCCGTCTTACTGTGACTGATGAGCGAACGAGGCATCGTAGTTTTTGAAATCTTCGAATGATCATCCGAAGAACATTCAGGGCACTTGTATACTGCCTGATGATGTTCGAGAAGCCTCAGTTTTGCCGGTACGAACTTCACCTCTTCACGAATCTTAGGATTCGCGACCTGAACGAGACGGGCATGACACTCAGGGCAGGAACATTTTTCATCAGGCATCGCATGATTCACAATTTCGACCGGAATTTTTGAAGTGTCAATCTTCCGGTTTTTTTGCGAATCTTTTTGGTATACGATTTTACCGAAACCACTTTGGAATCTTTAGCCTTTTCGCTGTGTTCTTCTTCCAGATCAAACAGGTCTAATTGTCTGTCATCTTCCTGAAGACGGCGCGTTTTTTCAGTTTTTTTCCAAAAAGTTTGCTTGTCAGAAAAGCAATTCGTTCATTCAGTCCAGCGATTTGTTGTTCCAGTTCTTTGATACGCTTATCTTTTTCGTCCATCTCGTTTGCCTCCGTTCTGTATGCATGAACTGAATCATACAGGAAAACTCCTGCCAAATCCATATAAAAATGTAAGGCAGGAGTATCAATATTTAACAAAGCAGCCCTTTTTCACAGGGAAGAATGGTTTTCTTTTCCTCTACGGAAAATCCGGCCAAGAGTCTGCGCAATTTATGCGCGTTTATCTTTTTGATCTCGCTCTGATTTCTCGGCCACTGAAAGCATCCGTTTTCGATGCGCTTGTAATACAGCACGAATCCTGTTTTGTCCCAGTAAAGAGCCTTGAAACGGTCGGAACGTGTTCCGCAAAACAGAAAAATCGCATTATCATAGGCGTCCGAACTGAACGCCTCGGTAACAAGAGCAGCCAATCCGTCTATCCCTTTGCGAAGATCGGTCTTACCGCAAACGAGATAGATTTTCATATTATTTATATTTGGAAACATTTTGATCACGATACCAAAGATAGTTGTTCAAATTTTTGAGAATCTCTCTCGAAGATCTGTTGTAAATTCGGATTTCAACATCTTCCGTAATAATTTTCGCAACCATTTCTCTGACCGGTCGATATGTTTCTTTAGGGCTTCGGTCAACAAGGTTGACTTCCATAACGTCATCCAATTTCATATTTAAACCTCCGATATACTTGATGTTTAAAGCATACCAAGATAAATGAAACGCATCAGTAGTTGATTTGTATCTTTATCTTAAGAGTTATTTTAAGTTTTACCGATAAGAATTTTTTGATGCATTTGATAATTTTTTTGATCAAAATAAAATGTCGCTTCCTTCTTACATAAGTTTTACCACTCCGTATGGTACTCGTGTATTTAGTATATCATTATTATTTTTGGTTTCAACACTTGTGAAATGGCTTTTTTTAAAGCAATATATGATGAGTATGGTACAACAACATAAAAAGAAGACTGAGATTGTGTATACCGCATATATCAAAGGAAGGTTTGTGGTACAAATAATAATTAAAAATAAATTATAATTATTATTTTTGGATTAAATAAATTGCGACCGATTAGAATGCAGAAGTTGTTTGCGCTTAACGAAAAAATGTTTATATTAATTATTAAATATATACTTAAAGCAAATTTATCTATGCAGCATAACTACAGAACAATTCCGAAATGACGCTGCTTAAGTATAATACTTCCATTTTTGTTAATTTTAATGTCACTTTACATTTGTATTGATTTTGCTTTATAATTTGCGTTGTTATTAATAAAATAACTTTATTATTGGAGGATATTTCATTGATTAAAACTAAGATACGTAATATATCAAACTTTGCGAAAAATATAATCGCAATATTGGTATGTGCAATAGTAAGTATTATTGTTATTTTACCTTATATACATAACGGTGCGTTGCATTGTGGTGTTGACATGTCATTCCATTTAAACAGGGCATATGATTTATGCGAAAATATACGTAATGGTAATTTTTTTCCGCATATTAGTACGTATAGCTTTAATCAGGTAGGGGCAGCAATAAATATGGCATATGGAGCATTGCCACTGTATCCTATAGCAATAGCTATGCTTTTGATTAATAATCCGATAAATGCTGTCTATGCAGCAATGATATTTTTTATCTTTGTGTCCATGATTATTGCATACGCAATGGGGATAAAGGTATGGAGCAACAAGAAAAAAGCACTCACATTTTCTTTTTTATATGTTTTATCAGCATATAATTTCAGTTGGTTGTTCGGTACATTTGGTTTGGGACAAGCCATAGGCTATATTTTTGTTCCATTTATTTTCTATGGAGTATATAGTATTTTCTTCTTAAAAAATAAAGAATGGTATTTTTTGGCACTTGGTATGACGGGTGTTATATATACGCATATATTGAGTACGCTGATATACTCATCAGCAATATTGATTACTTTGATAATTATTAATTTTATGGCTGATGGATTCTGGAAGAATTTTAAATATTTCATTTATGCATGTGTAACTTCATTATTATCGACATTATTCTATTGGAATAATATTAAAGAATTATACTCTGCAGATATATCAACTACTTCTGGTGGAAGTATTGCATCGGCAAAACTTGGATTAGGTGATGCAATAGTAGGATCTCTTAATGGGAATAATGGCACTTTTGGTCCATTGATTACGATATTAGTAATAGTTGGACTGATATTGTGGAATAAACAAAGTAAGTTTGCAAAGATAACAGTGGCAATAGGTTTGCTATATTTTCTTGGAACAACAACAGTTTTTGATTTAGTGTGGAATTTTCTCGATCATACGCCAATTGTTATGATTCAATGGGCCGGAAGACTTAGGATGGTTTCTAACTTCTTTTTTGCCGTGTTTGCTACAGAAACGGTGTCTGTCATAATTAATGACAAAAATGAATATGTTAAGAGTGCTGCGTTTATTTCAGCGGTAACATTTATATTCTTAGGATTGTCATATACATTCTTAAACCAGAGCAGCGGTCAAACATATGTCAACTATAACCCTTCTACTGCTAAACCAGCTCCGTTTACTAACTACCAAATCAATTCTAAGGATGGATTTATGTACTTGGTTAAGGGATACAATACAGGCGTTGGTTCTTTGGATTATTGGCCAAAGAAAGCTGTGAAGGACTGGAATACTGAAGAAAAAATAAGAACTCACCATGCAATTTTGGGTAAAGACGAATTTGAAGTTAAATACAATAGTTTGCCTGATGGAATTAGTTATAATATAAATGAAATAAGGAAAACTAGTCACTTAGATTTGCCATTTCTGAACTATGGTAATCATTATAAAGTTTATGTTGATGGTAAGGAAACTGGCTATTATGAAACATCGCGCAACACGATAGGCGTTTCAAATATATCCAAGGGAAAACATAATATCGTCATCAAATATAAACAGTGCAATTCCGAAAAAGCCACTAAAGTAATATCTATTTTGGCTACATTGTTACTGATACTGTTGGCAATTTTTAAAAATATCACATTCATCGGGAAAAAAGCAGAAAATAGATGTTGAACAGCGATAAATTTATTTGTAATTTAAAATTGATATAATGTACCTCATCCCTTGGGGATGTGATATGAATAAAAGAATATTATTCTGTGCTTATGCGGCTTGATTGCGGAAGTGTTCCGCAGTCAAGCCGTTTTTTTAGATAGTTGTCCATTGTTTTAGGAGGATATGGAAAAATTATAAAAAAGATTAGTTAACAAATGATTGAGAAAATCAAATTAATTTCTTGACTTTTGGGGGATTGTATCCTAAAATAAGAAGTAAATTAAATAACTTTCCAGGAGGAAGACATATGGAAGAATTTGAAAAGCACCCTATAAGAGACTACAAGAAAAAGAACGTTACCGTTTATACAAAAAAGATATCCGAGCTTGCCGACAAGGACCCTCGACGAACATATCTTGATTTTTATCGTACTTTCAATCTGTACGAAATGTACTGCGAAACGGGCTTGTATCTCATTTTGGAAGGCTGTCGCAATTTCCTGAATCAGGACATAAAAACGGCCGTGGACAAAATGTTTGAAACTTATTCGTATTTCGAAAGCGACTATTCGAACGTATCGCACGTAACGGTGAAAGAAATGATGAAACAATGGAACGTTTCTTCGCCAATCAAGATTACCCCGCAGATTTTGGCGACTCGATACGGCGTTACGCGCACCGTTTTTGACAATGCGCTCAAAAGCCGTTCAAAATATACCGTTTCGATTTATGAAATGATTACGCTGGGGCTTGTCCCTGACCCGAGAAATCCTCAGACGATGTTCAATTCGGTCGAAAGCTATCAGACGCTCAAAATGCTGATAATGCGAAACATCATCGGCGACGGGCTTCATTTTTTGACGATTGAGCAGGTCGCTGAAAAAACGGGAATCTCGCTTGAAGACCTGAAACATCCCGAAAAGCTTTGCCGAACCCGTGACCGCTACCTCAACGCATATGACCTTTTGACCGTCAAGATGCCCGCATACGACATCGAAACGCTGAAACGTCGAAAATAAGAAAGGAGAAAAAATGCTCGACCCAAAAGTCACCGTTGAAGAAAACAGAAAAGCCGTTGCGCAGATGCGCGAAATTTCAGCAATCGACCCTAGAATAACGTTAGAAAAGCAATGCTTTTTCATCGGAGTTTCCAATTATTCGCTCATTTCAAGGCTCATAGCGGATAATTATATTCTTGACAAAAGCCAGTTTGATTTGGAACAGCAGATTTATCCATGCCTTAAAGAGCGCGTTGCAAAATATAAGCCTTGGACGAACGAAAAACTGAAAGCTTATTGCAAAGAACAATTCGTTGGCGAAAACAAAAAAAAGATCGCGCTCCGCACAGGCAAGATTCAAACGTATTTTTACAACGCAATCGCAAAAGACAATCGAAACGGAATGCTTTATTTGTATGATGCCGTCAACGAAATCCCGTTTGATTTTAAGGACGTTCAAAAAATCATCGACGGTCAGCCTCCCGAATGGACAAAAGACATTCAGACCGTCAAAGAAACGCTGGACGCAAAAATTTTTATAAGTTTCATGGAACGCAACGGCGCACCTCTCAAAGCTGCCAAAACTTTATACATGACTGAACGTCTTGCGGGCAATTCCGAAATCGAAGAGAAAATAGTCATCGATTTGCTTAAAAAACTTGCCGATTCAACCGAAATCTCGCGGATAATGCTTAACGAAATGACCATCGACGAAGCAACGAAAATGTGCAAAATTCAGGAAAAGAAGCAGGAAGAGCTTGCAAAAACGTGTTTTGGCAAGAAACTTTCCGAACTGCCTGAACGTCAGCGTCGGCTTCACTTCATTTTGGGCTTGGCAGACGCAAGGCGCACGTCGAGCTTGCGAAATGCGCTCGTCTGGTATCGAAAACGGGCAAAAAACAACAAATAATGAATATCAATTGTCATTGCACCGGTTTTCATCAAACATAAAGTTTAAATTTAAAATTATTTTACGGCTATATGGTTTATTTTTACAGGCAAGATTTTTTGACTTAAGCTGCAAAGACGGAATTTAATGTAAGAACCCAGCTGAATAGAATTGTTGGATTTCTTACATTTTTTGTATACTCATTTATTGATAATTTGAGGGGTGAGTACATTGAGAGAAGAACAATACGGAGGTTCGCAATGGAAGATATAAAATCAAATTACATCGTGATTGTCAGACGGTACGAAGTAAATCTTCGAATTGTAAAAGCTAACTATCAAAAAAGTTTGACGGATATGAAGAAAACATCAAAATGAAATATAACAAGGGTGTACCGAAGATCATAATTTATGATTTCATATACGGAAAAGGGTTCATCGGAAAAATACATGATCGTGAATTCTATAGCAATTTCAAAACGGTTATTATATAGCTTATTCGCTTATGTTGCTTGTGATTAGTTTAGCAATTCTTATTTTTATGAATGATTCAAGCAAGCAACCGTTAGAAACGATTATATTGTTAATTTTTATTGGATACATGGTAAGCTATATTATATGCAATTTATGTAGTCGATTTTATCGATTCATAGTTAAAATCGTATGTGATGTTTCAAAATGGATAGAATATAATGAAAACTCTATAAGTAAATATAGATTTATTTCAGTGGATTCCATGTTATTGTTTATTATTATATCTTTATCAAATCTTTTAAATGATATACTAAAAATAGTGAACTTATCTATAAACACGCCATAATAACATTTACCGAACATAAAAAGCAAGGCTGAGAAAAGTTTCTTTTTACTCTTGAATCAAATAAAATGCCGGACAAATGCAGTGCTGCACAGCGTCTATTCAGGCAAAACGTAAGCGGTCGTTAAAATAGGGGTGTGTACACAAATAGCCTGAGATAGTATCATTATCTCAGGTTATCGTGTATGCATCGTTTTATTTTCTTATTTATGAGATAAGCTCTATGTTTCATGGGAGAAGATGGCGGAACCTTTCAGAATCAAATTCCTCAATGTTGGTAATCTCCGTTAACACTTTTCTCAAGTATTTTTCAGAATCAGACTGATGTATGCATCGGCGACAACTTAATTGCACTTGAAACGATCGGAACGTGTTCCGCAAAACAGAAAAATTGCATTATCATAGGCATCCAAGTTGAACGCCTCGGTGACAAGAGCGGCCAATCCGTCTATTCCTTTGCGAAAATCGGTCTTATCGCAAACGAGACAGATTTTTATATTATTTATATTTGGAAACATGTTGATCACGATACCAGAGATAGTTATCCAAATTTTTGAGAATCTCTCTCAAGGATCCGTTGTAAATTCGAATTTCAACATCTTCCGCAATAATTTTCGCAGCCATTTCTCTGATCGGCCGGTATGTTTCTTTAGGTATGGCTTCGGTTAACAAGGTTGACTTCCATGACGTCATCCAATTTCATAGTTAAACCTCCGATATACTTGATGTTTAAAGTATATCGGAGGTTTGTGAAGACCGATTACGATTGAACAAAAATGGCTTTCTTGTTTAACGGTTCCACAAGAAAGCCACGTAGATATGAGTAAGACTCTATTTAAATCGCTATTAATGGACCTTAGCATCGATGACTGGATTTGTATGTATTATTAGGCTAAAATGCCCTTTTCCAAACCTTCAATTCGTGAGTAACTCTTTTTTCTTCAGGTGGTAATTTCATATAGTCACCGTAAAGATTTGAAAGGTATGAGTCCCAACAAGATGGTGCTTTAAAAGTGTGGCCCTCAAAGGTAACGTCAACTGCTTTATCGAATTCATTTTTTTTCATGCACTCCTTGGTACCATAGATTCCCCACATTATGCACCCGACTTTGTTTGCTTGTTCGTATGGTATTGAACGTGAGAGATTGTCGATTAATTTGTTGCAACGGTTGACTCCTACTAACTTGGCAAATGGAATAACCAACGGCTTCAATAAAGCCTTAATCTTGCTTTTTCCTTCACCGATTTTTGCAAAGTTCAGCATTAGTATTTCGCGATATATACCAACTTTGCGATATATTTTTTTAATATCTTTTGGATTATCCGGCAATCCATCCGTAGGCAAGATATCAACCCATATTGATGTCACATTCCCCTCCTGAACGTATCCTTGTTCCATACAGTATCTAGTATCAATAATTTTTATAAATGGATACTGTGAAGTTCCTTGTTCATAAGATATGATTTTGAGATAAGAAGGCAAAAAATCCTTCTTTTTTGAAAGTTCAAGTAATTTGTCATAGTCAGGTCGTTTCATTCCAATGTCAACGTCATCATCCCATGGGATGAAACCTTGATGCCTAATTGCACCGAGCAATGAACCTCCAACCAAATAGAATCCAATCCCATTTCTATTGCATGACTTTTGCAATTCAATGAGAATATTCAGCAAAACTTCTTTGATTTCTGTGTTACTTAATAATTTCATAGTAAAGTCTCCAGTTATCGTTATATTGATAGGCTTTTTGATGAATGTTTAAAACTATTTAGAGTAGCGAATGTTGCTAAGAAGATAATGTTATATGATATCTCCCACATATGTTGATCGATTAACGAACTTATCGCGATTAGAATCAAGGTAATTTCTAAAGAATAGTACTTTTTGGAGATAAACATGTGAGAGAGATACAATAAATATCCAACCACTAGCAGGAATACGAATGCACCCAACATCATCAAAATTCTTATATAAGAACAGTCGATATAGAAATAGTCGAAAACTCTCTTGGTGTTTCCGCCAAAACCATTTTGCGGTATATATTGTCCTAAGAACGTAACGTTATATTTTTCGAAAGCAATATGTGAGAAGTAGAATCTTCCTGACAAAGCATGGTCGATCAATTTCATAAAATGATTTGATGGATTGTAAAAATATGTCATCAAAATCATAAATGAAACGGCAGATCCTAAAATTATGGCAATGCCTATTGATGTTATTTTTTCTAGAAGGGTAATGGTTTGCTTATAGAAAACGGCAATTAACAAGAAAAATACCATCAAAATCAAATCGACTTTTGTGTCGGTAACTACGTATGCCCATATTGTAATTGAAATCAATCCGATGTATTCAGGCAGCTTCAATTTATAATCACGAAGCAAAGCGTAGGTGATCATCAAGTAGAAACATCTTGCTGATAAATCTGATGGGTAAACCGTTCCTAATGCATATCTGAGGGCACCATCACCACGATTAAATACCAAACCAGGTATTATTCTTAATTTAGTGATTATAAATGTCAGTATCAATAATGATGAAATCATTACGAGAAAGAAACGCAATATCTTTTTAAAGTCGATATTTTTTGCGCCGATAATAGCGATGTAGTAGTAGAATAAGTTCAACTCACCTGCATTCATGCCACTTTGCCATAAAACTATGCCTAAAAATAGCAAGATAAACCAGTCTTTAAGATAATATTCATCAAACATAATGATCTTTAAAACGATGATTAGTGCGACAAACATTTGTATCCAATATGGCAAGAACATGGGAATAAGACGTTTGATTGCTAAAGTTCCTTGTGCGAATTGAGAGAGAAGGTACATGAATAGAGCGAAAAAGTATGTCCATTCAGGTAGTCTCGGGACTTTTTCCTTTATTTTCATTCCAAGCGTTGAGCTATAGATCTTGTTTTTTAAGATATTATCCATTTTTCTTACTCCTAATTTTCTCGATAATACTTACCAATTTGTTTAAAATTGTAGGTTTTAACAAAAGCAATATTCCCCCGTACACAACAACTCCCAAACCAATTTCGGCTGCAATTGCCAATACGTTTTTAATTGTTGACGTAAAATCAAGCATCGTGCAGACGCGATTGACAACGATAAACATTATTAAGCCGGCTAAGACATACTTGGGAACGTTGATAAACATCTTTTTCAAATTCAGGATGTTTCTGACGTGCCACATTTGATATCCGGTAACGACTATTTCGGAACATACCGTTGCGAATATCGCACCATGTAACCCCCAAAGAAAAATAAACGGCAGATTAAGAATCAGATTGACGATTGCCCCTGAAACGACTGAACCGGTATAAATTTTAATCTTGTTAGTCGGCAACAAGTACTGTTGTCCGATAACGTTGCTCCAACCAATCAGGACGATAACGATTGCCTCCAAACAAACGGCCATGCCGACTGGTTTGAACTGCGGTCCGAAGAATAAAGGGGCCAGTTTTTGTCCGATTGCTGCCAGGCCGGCAAACATCGGAATTGCGATGCATGAAACGAAGTCAAATGAGTCAGCGGTAAGATTGTTAACTGCATCTTCGTTGCCTTCATGAAAGGCATTGGCAACGTGCGGCAGCATGACTGTTCCTGTTGCCGTAACGATTGTCAAAACAAGCTTGACCAACGTGTCGGAACGATCGTAAAATCCGGCAACATCGCTGCTGACCATGGCCCACAGCATGGTTTTGTTCAAAACAAGGTAAACCTGAGTCGCAATCTGCGGAATGAAAAGAGCAATCGTCGGCTTAAAGTGCCTGAACGGATGAAGTTTTTTAAAATCAACTTTGACAAGCGTTTTTTTGACATATGGCCACAAGGTAAGATTTCCACCGAGAACAGAAATCGCAAGAACGAAGATGTAAACCCAGGTATCATTTGTATCCTTGACAAACATAAAAATCATGGCCGCTGATGCAAGCTTGACCATGGTGTTTCGCAAAACAGTCTTCTTGAAATCTTCAAGACCCATGTAGAGCCATGAGATATCGACCGCCGCAGCGATAAGGTTAAGAGATTGAATCAGCATGTATTCTTTATAGACCGGGCAAAAGGCCAAGTATACAAGAAATGCTCCGTAAGAAATTGTAACCATAACCATTTTCAAAATCTGGATTTCCCAAAAAGCTTCGCTCATCGCTTGCTTGTTTGATCTAAGGTACGCAATTTCGCGGTTGCCATATAGGCCGATACCGATTGAACCCAAGAGAATGAAGTATTGAATGGTCGAGTTGGTTGCGGTGTTGATGCCGATACCGTGTGCTCCGATTACGCGCGAAACGTAGGGAGCAGTTATTAACGGCAATAAAACAGCCAAAAGCTGGTATCCGGCATTATAGAGATAATTTTTAATTACTTTCATATGATTCCTTACCTGTTTTTGCTTGGCTGATGTTATCAGCTATGCGTATTCACCAAGAATGTGATTGCTTGCAGTAAATTGTAGTAATATAATATAATCGACTGTGCAAAAGTGGATTCAAAACCACTAATACCATATTATACACTATAAATCAGTTTAGTTTAAACAAACTATTTTAAATTTAGGTAACATATCTTTAGTGGTAAATTATTTCAAATGCAAATAGTGTATAATGAATAAAAAGTGCTTTTATCAGTTTCGGAGGATAAAAAAGATGACAAAGTATTTAGTTGTAGGTGCTGGCTTGTTTGGTGCAACATTTGCCTACGAAGCAGCAAAACGCGGGAACGAAGTGCATGTGATTGAAAAACGCGACCACATTGCCGGGAATATTTATACGAAGGAAGTTCACGGAATTCAGGTTCATCAATATGGTGCGCATATTTTCCATACTTCCAACAAGGAAGTTTGGAACTATGTCAATCAATTTGCTGAATTCAACCGCTATACGAACAGTCCGATTGCTAATTACAATGGCGAAATCTACAACATGCCGTTTAACATGAATACGTTCAACAAGCTTTGGGGAGTGGTTACTCCTAAGGAAGCTTTGGACAAAATCAATGAACAGCGTGCGGTGCTTAATGGCAAGGAACCAGAAAACCTTGAAGAGCAGGCGATTTCGCTTGTCGGAACGGATATTTATCAAAAACTTGTCAAAGGCTACACGGAAAAGCAATGGGGCAGGAAGGCTACGGAACTTCCCGCATTCATTATCCGCCGTCTTCCGGTTCGTTTGACTTATGACAACAACTATTTCAACGATGACTATCAGGGAATTCCGGTTGGCGGATACACTCAAATCGTTGAAAAGATGCTTGCCGATGATAAGATCACGGTTGAAACCGGCGTTGATTTCTTTGATAAAAAGGACGAATATTTGAAAAACTATGACAAGGTTCTTTTCACTGGGATGATCGATCAGTTCTTCGATTATAAGCTCGGAGAACTTGAATATCGCAGCTTGCGTTTTGAAACGGAAGAACTTGACGTTGATAACTATCAAGGCAACGCTGTTGTCAACTACACGGATGCCGAGACACCGTATACGCGTGTGATTGAGCACAAGCACTTTGAGTTCGGCAAGGGCGACAAAGACAAGACGGTTATTACGCGTGAATATCCTGCTGACTGGGAACGCGGCGACGAGCCGTACTATCCGGTCAATGACAAGCGTAATAACAGTCTTTATAAGGAATATCAGAATTTGGCTTCAAAAGAAGCAGAGAACGTTATTTTTGGCGGACGCTTGGGGCAGTATCGTTACTACAATATGGATCAGGTTATCGCCGCCGCATTGGGAACAGTTAAAAAAGAATTTGCTGATTAATTTGAGATGAAGCGAGGAATTTTGGTTTGTCATATGAAATTTATGTTGTAAGCCATAAAGATATTCGGATGCCTGAAGGAAACATTTATATTCCGGTTCAGGTTGGACCGGCAAAAGATGATTTTTCTGGATTCGTGCGCGATAATACCGGAGAAAATATTTCAGAAAAGAACCCTAATTATTGCGAACTGACGGCACAGTACTGGGCCTGGAAAAATCTTAAAGCTGATGTTAAAGGTTTGGTACACTACCGACGTTTGTTTTCAAAGGGAAAAAGAATGCTCGGTGCGTCACTTGAAAAAAAGTATGAAAATGTTTTAGATGAAAAAACGCTTGTTGATATTATGGAGAAACATGACGCTGTTCTTCCTAAAAAGCGTAATTACTATATCGAAACTTTATGGTCTCACTATGAACATTCTCACAAAATTGAAGGCCTTGAAGAAACACGCAAGGTTATTGCGGAAAAATACCCTGATTATTTGATGAAGTTTGATGAGGTAATGAAGCGTCGCAGTGCGCATATGTTCAATATGATTATTGCCAAAGACAAGGTTTTTTCAGCGTATTCAGAATGGCTTTTTGATGTTTTGGGAGAAGTTGAGAAACGTGTTGATATTTCAGGGTATTCGGTCAGCGAAGCTCGGATATTTGGCTATATCAGCGAACTTTTGATGGATGTCTGGATTGAGCAAAACCAGATAGACTACGTTGAGTTGCCTGTGATGTTTATGGGTAATCAAAATATGGTCAAGAAGATTTGGATGTTTGTTGCTAGAAAGTTCGGCTTTGTTAAACAACCATAGTTAACGATGTCTGCTTGGATTGAGGGTGAATAATTTGTACAGTAAAAAAAGCAATGGGTGGTTGAAGCACCTTGATTTTGTTTTGGTCGATTTGATCGTTATGCAAATCGTCTACATTGTTTCATATGTTATCCGCCATGGACTCGAAAACCCTTATGATAGGACGTACTACCAAGTCGGTGCATTGGTTATTTTGGTTACTGGCGTTGTGTTTGCCACGCTTTCAGACAACTATCGCAATATTCTTAAGCGTAGCTGGTTGAAGGAATTAAAGGCATCAATCATATACGTTTCAGCTTTGGTTATTGTTTTGGCCTTATATCTTCTTTTGAGTCAGACAACATTTTGGTATTCGAGAACGGTGTTTGTTCTATTGGCGATATTGGGTGTTCCGGCTGTGTATTTTGGCCGATTGATATGGAAGAAGATTGTTTTGGCATATCGAAAGAAAAACGGCTATTCCAAGAAGAGAATGATTTTGGTTTCTTCAAAAGACGATTTTGCTGGCGTTAAGCAAAGAATCGAACAAAAATCATTGGGAGATATTGAGATTTCCGGAGCGGTCTTTTTCGATGATTCAACGGCTGAAGTCGGCAAAAAATATGATGATGTTCCGGTCGTAGGCAGTCTTAATGATTTTACGGACAATATCGTCACTGATTTGGTAGACGAGGTCATGTTCGTTTTGCCTAAGGGCGGGGTAGTTCCAGAAATTTTGCTGCAGGATCTGCTTAACATGGGGATTACTTCTCACGTGTCAATCAGTGAGCTTTATGACAACGAACGCGGCATGAAGACGATTGAAAAGGTCGGCGGCTATACCGTTATGACGGAAAGCTTGAAAATTGCATCCGGTTTTCAGTTGGCACTGAAACGTTTGATGGATATCGTCGGTGCGCTTGTCGGTTTGTTGATTACGGGAATTTTGGTAATCGTCATCGGGCCGATCATTTATTTTTCGGATCCTGGACCAATCTTCTTTTCGCAAAAACGTGTCGGTCAAAACGGGAGAATTTTCAAAATTTACAAGTTCCGCAGCATGTATCAGGATGCAGAGGAACGCAAGAAAGAACTTATGGCGATGAACACGATGAAAGGGTTCATGTTTAAGGCAGACAATGATCCTCGAATCATCGGTTCGGGCAAGGATGGCTCGAAACATGGCATTGGTTGGTTTATTCGGAAAACGTCATTGGATGAATTTCCGCAATTTTGGAACGTTCTTAAGGGAGAAATGAGTCTTGTCGGGACGCGACCACCGTTGATTGATGAATGGAAAAACTACGAAAAGCATCATCGTGCTCGTCTTGCGGTTCGTCCCGGAATTACCGGCATGTGGCAGGTCAGCGGTCGTTCAGACATTACGGATTTTGAAAAAGTTATTGAACTTGATATGAAGTATATCGATAACTGGTCGATTTTTGAAGACCTTAAAATTTTGGGACTGACGGTGAAGGAAGTCTTCAGCGGTGAAGGTTCCAAGTAAGATGTTGCAGGAGTCAAGTTGAACTTGACTCCTTGTTTTTATGCTATTTGGAGGTAAGAATGGATAAGCCTTTAATTTCGGTGATTTTGCCGGTTTATAATGTTGAGAAATATTTATCTGAATGTATGACTTCATTGTTTGATCAGACATATGAAAATCTTGAATTCGTAATGGTTGATGATGGATCTACGAATAAAGAATGTTCAAAAATGTGCGATGAATTTTTAAAAAAGGATAAACGCGTGGTTGTTTTTCATAAGGAAAACGGCGGACTGTCAGATGCAAGAAATTATGGCATCAAGAAAGCAAAGGGTCAATATGTGACATGCGTGGATCCTGATGACATCGTTGATAAAGATTATGTTGAGTATCTTTATTTTCTTGTTGAAAAGTATCATTGCAAAATGTCGATTTGTCAGCATCGAGTTCATTATGACAATGGCAATGTTAAAAATTTGGGATCTAAGGGCGATGAGAAGATGTCGAACAAGCATTGTCTCGAAAGAATGCTTTATCATGATGTCATTGACACTTCTGCTTGGGCTAAATTGTATCGCAAGGATATGTTTGACGATGTTGAATATCCCAAGGGAAAGCTCTTTGAGGATATCGGAACGACCTACGCTCTGATGTTAAAATGTGATGACGTTGCGGTGGGGTACGAAGCAAAGTATACGTATAATTTTCATAACAATTCAATCGTCAATGGGACATTCAAAATGAATAAGCTTGATATGATTGAAATGACTGATAAAATGGCCAGTGACGTCTTGCGCGTCTATCCAGATTTGCGTGATGCCATACTCAGACGTCAAGTTTATTCAAGACTAAGTACGCTGAATCAGATGCTTAATGCGGATGGTCAAGCAGTTAATCAAAAGAGAGTCGAAATCATTAAATATGTGAAACAAAACAGCAAAGAAGTCGCTAAGAATCCTAAGACGCCTAAACGAGACAAGATAGCTTTTATTCTGCTCAAGATAGGATATCCGTTATACAGATTCTGTTGGTTGCAGCATCAGAAAAAAATCATGAATAACTAGCAAAATCCTCCAAAAACGCTGAGAAATTTTTGGAGGATTTTTGTCGTTTGACCATGTCCGTTTCAATCAAAAATAAAAACTCCAAACGTTGGATTCGACGTTTGGAGCATAATGCTATATAACAGTTAAACTGTTAATTCATTGCCACATGACCGTTCATCGTACCATGCGGCTTTCTATGATGATCATTGTTGTCCTGATGATATTTTTCTTTAGAATATCTTGCGCGCAAGCCCCACAAAATCGAAACGGTATCAACGACTTCCTGGAACATTGCGCCGACAAGTGCCGGAATAACGCCCGTACTTGCGATCAGCATCAAACCGATGCAGATGAAGATGCCGATCAAAACCGCCTGACGAGCAATGCGCATGGTATCTTGCGCAATTATGACGGCTTTGGAAACTTTTGACAGATCGTCTTTCAAAATAACGATGTCTGCCGATTCACTCGCAGCCGTTGATCCGTTGGCACCCATGGCGATTCCGACGTCTGCCGTTGCAAGAGAAGGAGCATCATTGACTCCGTCTCCGACCATGATGACGGGGCGCTTGTCTTTTGAAACGTTCTTCAAAGCGCTGATTTTGTCTGTTGGGAGCAGATCGGCCTTAACGTCGGTAATTCCGACTTGCGGAGCAATTTTTTCAGCGATTGCTTTTTGATCGCCCGTCAGCATGACGAGATGTTCAACACCGTGTTCTTTCAGTGACTTCATGGTTTCCGGAGCTTCCTTACGGATATGATCAAGGAAGATCACGTATCCCCAAAGCTTGCCGTCGACGGAGACGTAGATGGCGGTTTCAGGCAATGACTCCATTTTGTCCGTTGGAGCGACGTACTCGAGTTTTCCGACCATGACCTTGTGACCGTTGATTTGAGCTTTGATGCCCTTGCCGGTTTCTTCTTGCAGCTCTTCCGGCGGATCGAGGTCGATTCCTTGTTCGTTTGCGTACGAAACGAGCGAACGTGCAAGAATGTGGTTTGATGCCTGTTCTGAACTTGCGGCAAGTTCGAGCAGCTTGTTTTTGTCAATGCCGTCTAGCGCAACGACTGAATCAACCGTCAGTTTCCCGCTTGTAATGGTCCCCGTTTTGTCAAATGCAGCGGTTTTAGCCGTTGCGAGTTTTTCCAAGACGTCTCCCGTTTTGATGACGATGCCGTTTCTTGATGAGCGACTCATCCCGGAAACGATGGCAACCGGTGCCGCCAAAATAAGCGGGCAAGGCGAAGCAACGACCAGGACTTCTGCAAATCTGACCGGATCTTTTGAGATGAACCATGCAATCCCTGCGATGATTACGGCAATCGCCGTGAACGGAACCGCATATCGATCGGCCATTCTGACGAATTTGCCGGGTTTGCTGTCGGCTTCTTTGACCAATTGAACCAAGCGTTGGTATTGACTGTCTTTAGCCAGTTTATCGACGACCATCGTTAAAGAAGCATCCCCGTTGACTGATCCGGAATAGATGTCATCACCGACTTTTTTGCTTACGGGGACGGATTCTCCGGTCAAAGAAGATTCGTCCAGACTGCTTTGACCAAGAATAACGTGACCATCGACCGGAACGAGTTCCCCTGGACGCACGACAAGCTTATCGCCGATGTTTGCTTCATCAACGGAAATGTCTTCAGTTTCATCCTCGTTCAAACGATGGGCGACATGCGGTGAATTGTCAAGCAGTGCCTTAAGTTCCGTGTGTGCTTTTTTCGAAGCGTAATCTTCAAGCGAATCGCCTCCGACAAGCATGATCAAAACGATCATGGAAGCCCAGTATTGACTTACCGCAAGCGTTGAGACAATCGCCATGATTGCCAAAAGGTCAACCCCGTAGTCTCCTGATTTAAGTGATTTGATCATTTCATATAGCATTGAAAGCGAGATGATGGATCCGACGATCGTAATCAGCGCTTGTGCAAAGAGCTGCTGTTTTAAGCCGAACTCCAAGATAAGCGCAACAAGGCCGATCCCCAAAATGATCCACAATTTTGTTGAGTGTTTCATTGTTTTTTCCTCCTTCGAGTGGAATCCCGTACGCTGATCCTTATTACGTCTCAAAGGTAACACGAGATGAAAATAATGTAAACTAAAATGATTCTAAATAAAAATCATTCTCAATTGGGGCGCTGGAACGTTGATTTCACGGGAATTTGACAGAGAGACTTAAAAGACTCCAAATGAAAATGGTTATCAATTAGCTGCAATCCGGGCTCTGCATTTGTAAAGAGAATTACAATTAAACTGTGGTATAATTTACATTGTATGATTATTGCATCGAGAGAGGTTTTTAACATGAACATTGCTGTAATATTTGCCGGCGGCGTCGGCTCGCGAATGCGGAGCAAGGAGCGTCCAAAACAATTTTTGAGTATGCATGGCAAGCCGATTATTATCCATACGCTCGAATTGTTTGAAAATCATCCTGAAATTGACGCAATCGTCGTTTCTTGCGTTAAAGATTGGATTCCTTACTTCAAGAATTTATTAGAGAAATATAACATCAAAAAAGTGAAGGAAGTCGTTGAAGGCGGAGCCACCGGGCAAGATTCCATTTACAACGGACTTTGTGCCGCAGAACGCGTTGCAAATGGTGAAGAATCCGTTGTGCTGATTCATGACGGCGTTCGTCCTTTGATTCGACCGAAGACTATTTCTGACAATATCGAATCGGTCAAAAAACGCGGAAGCTCAATTACGAGCGTTGTCGTAAAGGAAACCGTTCTTATGGTGGATGACGAAAACGGAATCGAAGAAGTCCCTGATCGTTCTCGTTCTCGATTGGCACGTGCGCCGCAAAGTTTTTGGCTTAAAGACATTATTGGTGCTCATCGGAAAGCAATCGCTGAAAACAAGCACGATTTCATTGACTCGTGCTCAATGATGCAATATTACGGACACAAGCTTTACCTCATCGAGGGACCGCAGGAAAACATCAAGATTACGACCCCCGATGATTTCTATACGATGCGTGCATTGTTGGATGCAAGAGAGGATGAACAAATCTATGGCCTTGAATAACGTGTTGACGGAAGATTTGAATTCTCTTTTAGCGAGTGAAATCGAGTGGAGCAATTTTAAAGATAAAAGAATCTTGGTAACGGGCGCAACGGGACTTGTCGGGTCAATGGTTGTCAGATCATTGATTTATGCAAACGAAAAATTGAATCTGGGGCTTAAAGTAATCGGACTGATTCGCAATCAAGCAAAGGCTGACAAAATATATGAAGGATGCATGGGAAAAGATGCTCTTTCTTTTTGTTTGGACGATCTTTCTGGTGATGAGCCGATTTCTTTAGAAGGAAAAGTTGATTATATCGTGCATGCTGCTGCGGTTACGACTTCTAAGGTAATGGTTTCTGATCCCGTAGGAACGATTGACGTTGCCTTGAAGGGAACCAAAAATATTTTAAACCTTGCCGTTGAAAAAGAAACAAAAGGCGTTGTCTATATTTCTTCAATGGAAATTTACGGTCAGTCTGCTGATCCTGAAGATACAAAGGAAAATGATTTGGGTTATGTTGATTTGGCCGCTGTCAGGAGCTGCTATCCTGAAGGAAAGAGAATGTGCGAATGCATGTGTACTGCTTACGCCGCACAACATGGAATCAGAATCTCTTCTGCACGCTTGGCCCAAACGTTTGGAGCAGGTATCTTGCCGACAGAAAATCGCGTATTTGCACAATTTGCAAGAAGTGCGCTCAGAGGAGAAGACATCGTTCTTAAGACGGAAGGCAAGTCTGAAGGAAACTATGTCTATACGATTGATGCGGTTAAAGCCATTTTGATGCTTTTGTACAAAGGTGAAGCAGGACAGGCTTATAACGTAGCCAACGAATCGAGCCACACGACTATCAGAAAAATGGCTGAGCTGGTCTCGAAGACGTTATCTCAGGAGAAGTCAAAGGTTGTGATCGATATTCCTGCTGATTCAAAGAAACTGGGATATGCACCAGACGTTAAGATGAAATTGAATTCCGACAAAATAGAGTCGCTTGGTTGGAAACCGACAGTTGGACTTGCCGATGCATATCGCAGAATGGCTGAATGGATGAAGGAACAAAAAATGATCTGAGTGTCTGGATCATATAGAAAGCGAGGAGTTGCCCATGTTTCCCGAAAGAATGCGAGCCTTGCGCATGGGGCGCGGACTGACGCTTGAACAGCTGGCTCAAGAGCTGAATCAGATGGATGTTTCATACAACCAAAAGAAAAATACCAGGTCGCAGCTCAGCAAGTGGGAATGCGGCGTCAATACTCCGACCTATCTTGATATCAGGCAGCTTGCAGAGTTTTTTGACGTTTCGACCGACTATTTGTGCGGTCGGGCGATCAAAAAGGTTGATTTGGTTGAAACCCTGGCTTCAAGCGCAGACGTCTGTTTTGGGGCACAAAAGCTTGATACGAAAGAAAAAGGCGAGCTTTATGAGCTGATCAAAGGTTTTCTGAAAGGAAGAAAGGAACGAGGCTTGCGCGGACCCGTTGAAGAAAACGGCAACATGCAGCTGAATCTGGAGAATTTTGATGAAGAAGACGATCGTTGTTAATTTACTGCTGAATACTGTGGGAGCGTTCTTGTACACCGTTGCAATCAACGGTTTTTTGATTTCGAATCATCTGGGCGAAGGCGGCGTGACCGGTCTCATGACGATTTTCTACTACTGGCTGAAAATTGCGCCGAGCGTGACGAACATCGTGTTGAACGGACTGCTGCTTTTGATCGGTTGGAAATTGCTGAACAAGCAGACCGTTTTTTATACGTTATATACGATCACGATGATTTCGGTCTTTTTGAAGCTGATCGGATCAATGCGTTTCCCGCTGCACGATCCGTTGGTGGCAGCGCTGATTGGCGGAGCATTGATGGGGGTCGCAATGGGCTTTATCATGAAAGGTGAGGGAACTCTGGCAGGTTCCACGATTCTTGCCAGAATCGTCAACAAGTTCTTCGGCATCAAAACCGGGTCTGCCATGCTTTGCTTTGATCTGATGGTGGCAATCCCGTCAGCGGCGATTATCGGTTTTGAAAACATGCTGCTGACGATCGTTGAACTGTATTTGTCAGCGGTGATATTGAACAAACTGCTCGCACAATTCGTGGAAAAACGCTCCTTGACGATTATCTCGGAACGTTTCGAAGAGCTGGCTTCGGCATTGTCCGATGCGACAAAGCAGGGCGTGACGATCATCGACGGTCACGGATACGTCAGCGGACAAAAAAAGCAGCTGCTTTATTGCGTTTGCGACACGAAGGATCTGGTAAAATTAATGAACTTGATTACTGAGCTTGATCCGAAGGCATTCGTCGTGATGGAAGAGGTCAGAAGTACATATGGCAAAGACTTGTTGAGGATTCTGTAATTTACGAAAAATTTACAATTCGGAATATTCATTACACTGCTCGTTCATGGTAAAATTAATTTGAATAAATAGTAAGGGAGAACCGTGATTGTCACTAATTGAAAAATTGTATGGCCCGTTTTTTGATTTGGAAAATTGGAGGACGGTGATTACGTCTGGCGAGGACTGGATGATTATCCTCTCGCTTGTTTTGATTGAATGTTTGCTGTCGGTTGACAATGCGATCGTGCTCGCTGCACAGACGCAAAAGCTTCCGGATAAGGTCCAACAGGAAAAATCCTTGTTTTACGGGTTGTGGGGAGCGTACGTCTTTCGCTTCATCATGATCGGACTCGGCGCATATTTGATCAATTTTTGGGAAGTCAAAGTTTTTGGCGCGTTGTATCTGATGTATCTGTCTTTGAACCACTTTTGGAAGATGCGTCATCCGGAATCGGTGCACCACCGGGAGAAAAAAGGGCGTTTTCAAATTTTGCCGCTTTTCTGGTCCGTGGTCGTGTCGATCGAATTGATGGATATGGTCTTTTCGATTGATTCGATTTTGGCCTCGCTTGCCATTTCGCCAAATCCGGTCATTGTTTTGATCGGTGGTCTGATCGGTATTTTGTGTATGCGAGGAATTGCTGAAGTCGTCATGAGACTGATGGAAATCCTGCCTGAACTTGAGGTTACGGCATATATTTTGATCGCATTGATTGCGGTCAAGCTGTTCCTGACGATTCCGATGATTGATATCGAAATTCCGGCTGCGCTGTTTGGCGGAATCGTGTTGGCTTCATTAGCGGTAACGGTTGTCGTGCATAAGATAAGAAATTAATAAGCAGCTTTGAAGGCTGGGAAAAAACTCTGCCTCAAATTAAGAAACCGGATGATTTGCAATTAATTGCAAATCTAATCCGGGTTTTTGCGTATGCAGGCCCGGTTCCCTGTTATGCTTGAAATAAGGTTTTCCTTTCCGTGTGTCAAAACGTCCAAAAAAGGACAGAGGCAGAGGGGGAAGTCTGATTTTTGTCTGCCTGACTTTTCAAAAACGGGGCGCGCGGCCTTGAAAGTAGAATAAAAATCCAAAAAATTGAGAAAATGTTCTACTCGTTTGCCTTCGCCAAAGCAGTGTGGTCTCAGATTACGGGCAAATCTCAATAATCGGCGTTTTGCCCGTAACAGAGGGCTGCATTTTACGGGCAGATTTCAAAAATTGGCGTTTTGCCCGTAAGCCAGGCCTGACTCATTGATTGAGCAGGCGCTGCGCAGTTCTGTATTTGACAAAAAAGTTTGTTTTTATGTAATTCAAGAGGGAAATGGGAATTTTTTTGAAATCGAGGAGGAATCAAGATGCTGATCGAAAGACTGAATGTTTTATTGCCGTACCAAGTGAGACGCTTGACGGAAGAAGACGGCGATGAAATTTTTGCTTTGCAAAGAAGACATCCCGAATATCATGCGCTGTTTTTGAATCATAAAGTCAAAAAAGCAGACGTGCTAAGCGATCTGACGAGCATTCCGGAAGGTGTTCTGCCGGAAAACAAGTTTTATCTCGGAATGTATGATGCCGACAATCTCGTTGCGATTGCTGACGTCGTACTGAATTTTCCAACATCCAAAACCGCATGGCTGGGGCTGATCATGGTCGATTATGATGTCGTCGGTCAGGGAATCGGAGGAAAAATCATCGAAATGCTGAAACAAGCATTGATGCGTGAGCAGTTCGAACAGTTGTGCACGATTGTTCCAACGGAATCTGATGTCGGCTCTTTCTTTGATGCGCACGGTTTTCTAACGGGTGAAGAAATGCCGATGGGTGTTAGGGAAGACGGATGCGAAATTGTCGGGAAACTGAGGACTGTTGATTTGAATGTAATTAAATAAAAGTATTTATAATGTTTTTTACGTTTTGATAAGGTTGTTTATGTAATTATCGTTATTTCTGTTGACTTATTGGTACAAATGATATACGATAGGTTTGTGAAAACGTTTAAATTAAATGGAGGCACAAATATGTATAAACTTATCGTATGTGACATGGATGAAACGCTGCTTGCCGACAACAAGACGATTACTCCGAAAACCGTTGAAGCAATCAAGCGTGCCGTTAAAAAAGGCGTCCGTTTTTCACCGAATACCGGTCGCGGCTTCTTATCCGTGCAGGATGATCTTGAGAAACTGGGATTGAAGGATGTTTCGGGACAGTACGTCATCTCGAATAATGGGGCCGTAATCGTTGAAAATAAGAACAACAGAATCGTTAAGACGGAAACGATGAAGTTTGAAACCGTAAATGAGTTGTTCAAGCTCGGGATTGAACATCCTGAGTATTGCGTTCATATCTATACGCCCGATGAGTTATACATCTGGAATTTGAACGATGAAGAATTTGCTTATATTGACGGGCGGCTTAACGATTATGAACAGCCAAAAGACGAAAGCATCGAATTTTTGAAGGAAAAGCCGATTACAAAGATCATCTTCAGCGTGCCGTCTGAAGGTGAACGACTTGCACTGCAAAAATACGTTCAGGAAAACTTTGAAGAAATGAACATTACTTTTTCGTCTGATCGCTACATCGAGTTCAACTCAAAGGAAGCAGACAAGGGGCAGGCAGCTTTGCATCTTGGCGAGCTTTTAGGAATCAAGCCGGAAGAAATCATCGCAATCGGCGATAACGGCAACGATGTTCCGATGATCAAGGCAGCCGGGTTGGGCGTATCAGTTGCCAACGGCCGTGAATTTGTCAAAGAAATCGCAGACTACGTGACGGAAGCAGACAACAACCACGATCCTGTGGCTGAAGTGATCGAAAAGTTTATTGATTAGGGGCTGATGTGTTATACTCATTTTAGATGAGGTGATCAGATGGCCAAAAAAACGAATGAGCACGCGTTTGCAGAAGACATCAAACAGGCACCGCTCGTGGTCGTTGACTTCTTTGCGGATTGGTGCGGACCCTGCAAGATGATGGCACCGGTGCTTGAACAGCTTGAGCGCGATTTTTCGGTTAAGGAATATCGCGGGCGGGTCAAGTTTTTGAGCGTTGACGTCGAGCATCACAGAAAGCTTGCCGAAGATCGCAACGTGATGAATCTGCCGACTTTGATGATTTTTGAAAACGGCGTGGCCAAGGAGAAGGTCGTCGGGTACCGCAAGTACGGCGATCTGAAGAGGTATCTCAAAGAGAAGCTTGCGGAATGCTAGAAGCTGTGAAAAATTATGCTTCAAATAAAAAAACCGGATGATTTGCAGGCAATGCAAATCTAATCCGGTTTTTTGCGTATGCATGACAATCGCCGAAAAGAGGCTGGCGGCAAATTTGAATGAGAGCTTGGTGCGCTGATTTAGCGAGCGCTGCATTTGGCAAAAGCTCTGCCGTTTACGGACACATCGATGAAAATGGACACTTTGGCCGTAAATGGCTTACTCGAAAAATGGTGATTACGGACAAAATGGTCAAAAATGGCCGTTTGTCCGTAAGAATTCAGCCGTTTCGGACCCGGTTTTACGGACAAATACTTCAAAAACAGCCGTTTGTCCGTAAATCCTCATCATAATGGGCAAAAATTTACGGATAAATCACTGGAAAATGCCGGTTTGTCCGTAAAATGCGTTTTGCTTACGGACAAATCATCAAAAAAAGGCACTTTGTCCGTAAATTTGAATGAGATCTTGACTGAATTGCTTGAGCGGCGTCTCCTTTAAAAAGCCGTACAAATTCAATCGCAAATCGACCGTCTTCGTTCGGCATTTCATTTGATTCAAGCAGGAAACTGGACTTTTTTCTCAGTCTCTTTTTTGCGTGAAAAATGAGTCAAAAATGTCGTGGATCTCTGAAATGTCGACATGAAACGCTGACAGGCGTATACTTAGTAGTCATGGGGTGATTTTTGTGAAATTGGCTGAAAATATCAGCGTTGCATGCTTTGCATTTTTCGGTGGGGCAATGCGATACGTGCTGTCACAGAATTTCTGTGCGGCGGGGACATTGATTGCCAACCTGTGCGGGTGTTTTTTGCTGTCGTTCATAACTTTTTTCGTTATCAAACGTGCCAAGTGGCCGTCCTGGCTGACGACCGGACTGGGAACCGGCATGATCGGAGCGTTGACCACTTTTTCGACGTTTTCGTTTGAAACGGTGGCATTTTTGCAGCAAGGAGCCGTTTTGATCGGCGTAACGTATTGGCTGGCCAACTTGTGCGGCGGCCTGCTTTTTGCGGCACTAGGCTGCGCATTGGGAGGAAAATTATGATAATTACGGGCATCGGTGCAGCAATCGGGGCACTTGTTCGCTATAACCTGACTGCATTCATCAAAGGAAAACTTGGCACGAATTTTCCGATCGCAACGCTGATCATCAATCTGACCGGGGCCTTCTTGCTTGGAATCGTCAAGGATACTGAGTTTGCGCTTCTTGTCGGGACCGGCATTCTCGGCGGCTATACGACGTTTTCGACTTATAACGTCGAGCTGTTGACGCTGATCAGAAACAAAGCCTGGAGCAAGGCCTGTTCCTACTTTGTTTTGAGCGGCATCTTCGGTCCTGTTGCGGCTTTTCTCGGCTGGTATCTGGCCGGTTTGTGTTAGAATGGAAGTATTATAAAAGTGAAAGGTGTTTAAAATGAAGATTGCTGTTTTAACGGACAGTTCTGCGGCACTGACGCCGACCGAAACCGCCGCGTTGCATGTGGCGACTCTGCATTTGCCAATAACGCTGGGAAATTCAGAGTATCGCGAGAGCCTCGATGCTTCTGATGAAACGATTATTCGCCGTGCCAAATTGTCCAAAGACATCTTGAGCCTGGGGCAAAATTCTCTGCAGGAAATCGGCGAAATTGTGCACAAACTCAGCGAACAAGGCTACGAGGCATGCGTCGCCATTCATATTTCAAGCGGAATTTCCGGTCTTGGCGGCAACCTTGTCACATACTCGAACATGCGCGAATGTCCGATTCCGCTTTACGTGTTTGACTCACGTGCGACAGGAATTCCGCAAAAGCATCAGGTCTTGCTTGCATGTGCGCTTGTCAAAGCAGGATTTTCTCCGGAAGACACCTTAAGCAAGCTGGCCGTTTTTCGAAAATCTCAGCAAACGTACCTGTTCGTAAACGATGTGCATACTCTGCTTAAGACGGGGCACATCTCAAACCATCTTCCAAGCGTCGTTCCGGTCAAAACCTTGTTGCGTTTCAATGAGGACGGCTGTCTTGAACTTGAGGGAAAAGTTTTGCTGATGAAAAATACTTATGAAGATCTTGCTGAAAAACTCGAATTTCAGCTGAGCCTGATGGGCAGCGACTTTTCTTTCAGCATGATGTATGATGAAGCGGCAGCTTCTGACTGGAGCAGCATTGACGAAAGACTGCATACCGATTTTTCGCGTCTTCACATCGAACGTATGCCGATGAAGCCGTCGCTTTGGTCATATGCGGGGAAAAAGAGCGCGCTGCTTTCGTTTGAACCGGATTGGAAATTATATGTTTGATATTTGACAAGAAACGTCGGGTTGCTGTAAGCGGCCGGGCGCTTTTTTGCGTGTTTGCGGGATGTTTAAATGCAGTGCACACGGAGGCAAAAGTAGACAAAAACTGATCAAAATGACTGAATCTTGTCTACTGATCCGACCGAAATCGGCACGCGCGGTATCAAAAGTAGACAAAAACCGAGCAAAATGCCTGAATCTTGTCTACCGAGCCGACGAAGACAGAGCTCACGGAGACAAAAGTAGACAAAAACCGAGCAAAATGCCTAAATCTTGTCTACCGAGCCGACCGAAATCGGCGCACGCGGAGGCAAAAGTAGACAAAAACTGATCAAAATGCCTGAAATTTGTCTACCGACCCGACCGAAATCGGCGCACGCGGAGGCAAAAGTAGACAAAAACCGAGCAAAATGCCTGAATCTTGTCTACCGCCCCGACCGAAATCGGTGCGCGTGGAGGCAAAAGTAGACAAAAACCGATCAAAATGTCTGAATCTTGTCTACCGACCGACGAAGACAGCGCGCGCAGATCCGAAAACAGACCTGACTCAGTCGTCCGTACCAAAACCACACTTCCAAAAATAATAAAAGCAAGCGTGCACGTTTCGATCCGTGGTACACTATACCCATGTGGAGGAATAAATAAGAAACAATGAGAAAGATATTTATTATTGAAGATGAACAAGATATCATTCAGGCCGTTCATGATGAACTGAAAAAGTGGGGATACGACGTGACCGGCGTTTCGGACTGGGACAACATGATGGCGGAAGTCAAGGAAGCCGATCCCGTTTTGATTTTGATGGACATTACGCTTCCGATGTATGACGGTTTTTACTGGACGCAGCAGATCAGGTCCTTTTCACAGGTGCCGATTATTTTTATTTCGGCCGCCGATTTTGATCAAAATGCCGTGCGGGCGCTGATGATCGGTGCGGATGATTATCTGGTCAAGCCATTTGCGATGGATCTTTTGACGGCGAAGGTTCAGGCCGTGCTTCGCCGTGTAAATGCAGTGCAGGAAAAGAGTCTGGAAAAATTTGGCTGCGAACTCAATTTGTTGACCAACGATCTGGATTTTCAAGGAGAAAGCGTCAGACTGACACCGACTGAGGGGCTGATCATGAAGCTGCTCATGTTGAATGCAAACCAGACGGTCAGCAAGAAGAAACTGATTTCGGCATTGTGGCAAGGAAACAACTTTATCGACGAAAATGCGCTGAACGTCAACTTGAGCAGGTTGCGCGGCAAGCTCTCGACGCTTGAAGGACCGCTCCAGATTACGACGGTCAGAGGTCAGGGCTATCGCTTGGAGGAAAAATTATGATCAGGAAATATTTGGCGGACTGCTGGTCGACGTTGATCGTATATCTGTTTTGCGTTGCTGTCTTTGCGCTTTTTTGCGTGCTTTATGATTTGAAATTCAGTTTGATCGGCGACTTCGTGCGTTTTACCTGGCTCGTAGCGGTCGGTGCTGCATTTTTCAAGACCGTGCGGACGTTTCGAATTATCAGACATGTTGAAAACGGCGATATTGACGAATCTTTCGGACGGACGCTCGTGGAAAGAGAATTCTTGCGCAAGCTGCGTGAAGAAAAGGACAATCTTAATCAGCGCGAGCAAAAACTTGAGCAGGAGTTCAAGGAGCGTTACGAGTATCTGATCGTCTGGAGTCATGAGATGAAGACGCCGCTGACGGCGCTGAAGCTGATGGCCGATGCGGCGGATGTCGTGGACGGCGCGCGCGTGCAAAAGCAGGTTGACAATGCCGAGTATCAGTTGAATCTGCTGCTTAATTATGAACGCTTGTCCGATTTTAATCATGATCTTGAGTTCGTTTCGATTGATCTGCTTGAGCTCGTGCAGCAGATTTTGCGCGAAAACATGACGTTTTTCGTCGACAAGAACCTGACGCTTGACGTGGCGGTGCCGCATAAAAAGATTTTGACGGACAAGAAGTGGATGTCGTTCATCTTGGAGCAGATTTTGGTTAATGCCAGCAAATACAGTGATCCGCATCAGCAGATCAGGATCGGTTACGACAATGGCGTGCTTTTTATCCAAGATGAAGGCATCGGCATTTCGCAATCCGATCTGCCAAAAATCTTTGAGGCAGGATTCACCGGAGAAAACGGCAGAAAGCACGGTGCCGCAACGGGGATGGGGCTTTATATCGTCAAACGGGTCAGCGAATTTTTGAAGATCGACGTTGCGGTCGATTCAAAACTTGGAGCGGGGACCGTTGTCAGACTGGATTTGAATCGGATTCTGGATTTATAAAGAATAACAAACTGTAAGGTTCCTGTCGCATATGTAACTATGATTGCGGCGGGAATCTTTTTATAATAAAGGAGTAATGAAACAGGAGGGATGAAAAATGAGTATTTTGGTGTTGAATCATATCAGTAAATCATTCGGCAAAGGGGACAGTCAAGTTGACGCATTGCGCGATATCAGATTCAGCGTTGAAGAAGGGGAATATGTTGCCATCATGGGGGAATCCGGTGCCGGCAAATCGACGCTTTTGAATATCATCGCAACGCTTGAAACGGCAACGGGCGGTCAGATTGCGCTCAATAATCAGGATCTGTCAAAGCTCAAGGAAAAGGAGAAAGCAGCGTTCAGACGTCAGCATTTGGGATTTGTCTTCCAGAATTTCAACTTGCTTGACACGTTCAACAATCGCGACAACATCTTTTTGCCGCTCGTTTTGAACAAAGTATCGCATAAGGAAATGGAAAAGCGCCTTGAACCTTTGGCAAAGGAGCTTGAAATTGAGCAATTGCTCGATCGTTATCCGTACGAAATTTCCGGTGGTCAAAAACAGCGCGTGGCAGCCGCCAGAGCATTGATCACGAATCCTGATCTGCTGTTGGCCGATGAACCGACCGGAGCGCTCGATTCTCAAAATACGAAGCGCCTGCTTGCGTTGTTTGACAGAGTCAATAAGCAGGGACAGACGATTCTGATGGTTACTCACAGTTCGCAGGCCGCAAGCTACGCCAACAGAACGCTGTTTATCAAGGACGGCATCATTTATCACGAGCTTTACCGCGGGGACATGTCGCAAAAAGACTATGCTAAAAAGATTTCGGACAGCATGGCCGTTTTGACGGCTGAATAAGGGGGAAAAAGGGATGTTGAAACTTAAACTTTCAAGACAGATCATCAGCAAAAACTTGCAGCTTTATTTGCCGTTCCTTTTGGCAAATGCAGTGCTGGTCGGAATCAACTACATTTTCTTTTCAATGACGACGAATAAAAGTCTTGAAAAGCAAAATTACGGATCCGTTCTGATTCAGCTGATGAACATCGGACTTGTCTTCACCCTGGCAATCACTTTCTTCTTCATGATCTACATCAACGGCATCGTCAGCCGCCGTCGGAATCACGAACTTGGACTTTACAGCATTTTGGGGATGACAAGATCTGATCTTGGAAAAATGATTTTTTTCATTGATGCGATCATGTTTGGCGCAAGCTCTGTTTTGGGACTTGTTTTTGGAGCAACTTTCGTCAAATTTGTCGGACTCGGGTTGAAACAATTGCTTGATATGGAACGCTTGAATGTGCCGATGTTCAGCTCTGTTGCAGCTATCATCTGCATCGGATATTTTGCAGCCGTGTATTTTATATTGCTCTTGGGCGATTTGTGGCGCTTGCGCTCGGTCAACCCGCTTGACTTGTGGAAAGCAACGAATGAGCGAGAAAAAGAACCGCGCGGCTCATGGATCTTCGGAATTGCGGGCGTTGTCGCGCTTTGCACCGGATATGCGCTTGCAGTCAGAATGAAAGTTTCAATGGATGCCGTAACGAGCTTCATGTTGGCCGTTGTTCTTGTCGTAATCGGAACTTACCTGGTTTTCATCGCATTTTCGATCATTTTCTTGAAGATGCTCAGAAAAAACAAAAACTTCTATTATAAGCGCAATCACTTCATTTCCGTTTCAGGGATGATTTATCGAATGAAGCAAAACGGTGCAAGTCTTGCTTCAATCTGCCTGCTTTTGACGACGGCGCTTGTTGCGATCGTGATGACCGGAACCTTGCGCCTCTCGCAAGAAGCAACGCTCAAGCTTTACAATCCGTACGACGTGGTGATGACCAAGAAAACGCCGATCAGTCATTCCGACAAAATGATGATTCAAAGCAAGGCAAAAGACAATCATGTCACGGTCGGAAAATACGTCAACATGATGATGACAGAACCAATTTATGGCAATTTTTCAGGCAGCACTTATTCTGTCAGCAAGACAGTTGACATGAGCACCGAAAATCAGCTGTTTGCAGTGCCGGTAGCCGATTACAACCGAATTCAAAAGCAAAACGTGCATTTGGCAAAAGACGAAATTTTGATGTACTCTTCAAAGGGCGGATATGACAAAAACCGCCTCACGATCAAGGGGAAAACTTACAAGGTACGTCATATTGACAGTTTTGACTTCTACTTCGATTATCAACGGACAATCTTTAAGCCGATCTTCGTTTTTGCAAAAGACAAGACGGTTTGCGAGCAGATTTCCGGAAAATGGCTTTATGCAATGGGGTACGATATTTCCGGAAAGAAATCTGACTTGAAAAAATATACGGCGGGACTGGAAAACAAGTTCATGACGGTCGTTAAAAAGAAAAACAGCCAAGGAACTTATATGGATTCTTTCGCGGATCGACCAACGATTTCGGAAATATCCAATCAGATGTATGGCGGATTGCTTTTTATCGGAATCTTCGTCAGCATCGTCATGCTGATCGCTACCGTCGTCGTTATGTACTACAAGCAGGTTTCGGAAGGCTACGCAGATCGCGATCGCTTCAAAACGATGCAGCAGGTCGGGTTAAGCAGAGAAGAAACAAAATCAGCCATCAACAGTCAGGTTTTGACAGTCTTCATGCTCCCGATCATTGGTGCGGCCGTTAACTTCGGCTTTGCGATTCCGGCCATCCAGAAGGTGTTGGTCTTACTGTCGATGTATGACAAGTTGCTGATCGTCAAGTTTGGAATTATTTCTTTAGCAGTAACGTTCCTTGGATACGTTGCAGTCTACAAGCTGACGACAAACGTCTATGAAAACATTGTAAACAGATGATGATCAAAAGACCGCATGGGGATGCGGCCTTTTTTGATTTTTGATGTATAAGAAGCCATTCTTTTTTAAATGCAGCACACGCTCAATCAGTACGTCGAGACGGGATTACGGACAAATGGAGGTTTTGGGAATGTTTGTCTGTAATCAAGCCGAGATTCCACTCAAATTTACGGACAAAGTGCCTTTTTTGGCTGATTTGTCCGTAAGCAAAACGCATTTTACGGACAAACGGCCATTTTTGACCATTTTGTCCGTAATCGGCATTTTTCGAGCGAGCCATTTACGGACAGACGACCAATTTTCATCGATTTGTCCGTAATCCAGCCAAGATCTCACTAGAATTTACGGACAAAGTGCCCTTTTTTGCTTATTTGTCCGTAATCAAAACGCATTTTACGGACAAACCGGCCATTTCCAGCGATTTGTCCGTAAAAATAAGCAGAAACTGGCTGCCATTGCGCATCCCGACCCGCACGGAGGCAAAAGTAGACAAAAACCGAGCAAAATTCCTGAAATTTGTCTATCGCCTCCCAAAAATGGTCCGCACAGCCCCGAAAATAGACCAAAAATTGGAAAAATAGTCTATCAGGGCGGCAAAATTAAGTGCCCGCAGCTCCGACGCTAAGACCGCCCCTGACACTCTCTCCCGAAATATGCACAAAAAAGCCGCAGCTTCCACGCTGCGATTTCTCAAAATTATCTATTTTTCCACCCAGCCGCCGTCGATCGGGACGTTTGCGCCATGAATGTAGTCGGCCCGCGGGCTCGCCAAAAACAGCGTCAATTCTGCCACTTCTTCAGGTTTGGCCCAGCGGCCCGCCGGCGTTTCTTCTGCGACTTGCCGGGCCATGTGAGCATCTCCTGCAAAATCGGCGGCATTCATCGGCGTGTTGATGGCACCGGGCGCGATGCTGCAGGCACGGATGCCGCTTTTGGCATAATCGTAGTCAAGCTGTTTGGTGTAGCCGATGATGGCATGTTTGGCCGCCGTGTATGCCGCACCGCCACCGCCGGCTACCATGCCTGCGATTGAAGCCATGTTGATGATGACACCGTGCGATTGTTTCAGCATGGACGGCAGAACTGCATTTGTCAGGCGAAAGATGCTCTTCAAGTTCGTGTTCATGATCTTGTCCCACAACTCTTCGTCGGTTTCCAAGGTGGGTTTATATGCATCAAGGATTCCGGCCGTGTTCAGCAGGATTTCGCATCCTCCTAGAAAATGCAGAGCCGCATCAGCAAACTGCTTGACTTGTTCAATTTCGGTGACGTCGCAGAGCTTGAATCGAAACGTTTGCGGAAAACGCCGTTTCAGGTTTTTGACTGCTTCGTTATCGTTGATGTCGCCTCCGAAAACAAAGGCGCCCTCGAGCAGAAATTTTTCCGCTTGAGCGCGCCCGATTCCGGAAGCAACGCCAGTGACGATGACTGAAACGTTTTTAAATTCCGGATAATTTTTCATCATTCAACGATCTCCCAGTCATCTGCCAAGACGTCGCATGAAGTCGGCATAAATTGTGAAAGCGCCGGTTTTTCCTTGGTTCTGATCATCAGATAAGGATTGATTTCTTCGCCGTTCAGCGTGTCACCGGAAACGACGAAGACATACTCTTCACAGTCGCCCCAGCCTTTTGTGCGGACGGCTTTTTTGCCTGCTTTGAGCTGCGGCAGAATTTCTTCAAAAGTCATGTTTGTTCCCTTCTTCGGAATTATTCGCTCAAGTCAATGACTTTGCTGACTCCGTAGACGATGATGGCCCCGATTGCCATGGAAATGAGTTCGCCGATTCCGACCGTCAGATAGGTCATCCAAAACGGTGCCTTGCTTACGAAATAAAGTTCCAAAGCAACGCTCCATGACATGAGGGCACAGATGATTACGCAGATTGCAAGCTTCTTCGGAACGGATTCGACGTTTCGGGTCAAGTAGTAGCTGAGACTCGTCATCACGAGCGTTCCGAGCGAACCGAAGATGACGTCGACCACTCCGAGCGGCGAAGTCAGGTTGGCAATTGCGCATCCGAGCGTCACGGCCCAGATGTAGCGCTTGTTGAACACGGACAAGTTGTTGAACAATTCCGACAGGCGCAGCTGGACGGCACCGAAACTAAACGGTGCAAGCAATAAGGTAATAGCAACATAGAGGCCTGCAACCACGCCCGCTTTGGCGAGATTTGCGACCTTGCTTTGAGTATTTGACATAACGATAACCTCGTTTCTAGTTTTTTATTATGGTGGGATGTTTGCGAACCACCGCGTGATTGCTCACGAATATATAGTATATAGAGGCAAAGGCCATTTTGCAAGTTTTGTTCAAGCACAGTTTGATGTATTTTGCAATAACTTTCAAGCAATGTTCACAACGATATATTAAAATAAGTCATATTATAGCGTATTTCAGTTGATTACAGGTTAACAAAGGCTGTCTTTGCCCCCTAAGATTGAGACAGTCTTTGAAAAGGGAGGATTTATTTATTGACAAAAAAAAGAGTACAAAGCACCAATCGGCATACGAAACTTGCTGTTAGCCTCATAACGTTTCTTTCTGCCGGCTGTTTGATGACGATTCCGGCAAATGCAGAGACGGTACAGCCTAATGCGGTTCCTAGCGGCCGAGACGTTGAAATCGACAGTCAGGGGAAAGTAACGGATTTTGCAAATGAATATACTGAAGTCAAGGCACCATTTTTAAATGTGATGCGAAGTTCAGACACGTGCGATGTTTTTGGAATCGGCGACGGACGCTATACGCACGGGGATGCGATCGATGTCTCATCATACCAAAGCGGCTTGACGCTCAATGACTACAGGCAGCTTAAATTAAAGGGAATCAAGACGGTAATCGTCAAAGTTGCGCAAGGCAGGAGCTATCTTAATCCTGCTGCTTCAAACCAGATCAGAAATGCCATTCAGGCAGGGCTGAAGGTTGCGGTTTATCATTATGCGACTTTCAACAACTCCGGCAGCGGCTGGAATGAGGGCAACCACATGGTGGATTGTCTGAGAAAGCTCGGTCTTGGACCGAATACGCTGATTTTTGCGGATATGGAAGACAGAGCAACGTTGAACAATCAGGTCAAAAATGGTCTTAACTCGTTTTGGAGCGCATTGAACAATGCCGGCTATCGCAATCATGCGGTTTATGTTTATGCCGGCTACAGGTATCGGGATGCCGTCGTTTCAACGGTCGGAAGGTCCAGAACGTGGCTGGCTCAATATCCGTTCACGCCTTCAAGGGGCGGCTATTATGAAAGACAATGGCGCAATCAAGGATACGGTGCATGGCAGTTTTCTTCGACTTCGCGAATGCCGTGGAACTGGTGGTTCGGAAATCTCGATCTTTCGACTGACTTCAACGGCTTGCTGACGAATGCTCCTTCGACTTCTGGTTTAAACGGCTGGGGCGGAAACAAGTATTACGTCAATGGAAATGCAGTAACCGGCCAAAGGCAGATCAACGGCAAATGGTATCTGTTCGGATCGGACGGTTCAATGAAGACCGGCCTGCAGTGGGTGGCAGATCAAAACAAAACCTGCTATTACGCTTCAAACGGGCAGATGCAGTACGGTCAGCAATACATCAACGGCAAATGGTACTTGTTCGACAAAAACACGGGCGCAATGAAGACAGGGTTCCAGTGGATATCAGATCAGCACAAAACTTGCTACTACGCTTCAAACGGCCAAATGCAATATGGCCAGCAATGCATCGGAGGCAAGTGGTACTTGTTCGACAAGAACACTGGCGCAATGAAGACCGGTCTGCAATGGGTGGCAGATCAACAGAAGACCTGCTATTACGCCTCGAATGGTCAGATGCAATACGGTTCGCAAAAAATCGGCAATTATTACTGCTATTTTGATCCGTCGACCGGTTCGATGCATCTTGGCTGGCTGACGCTTAATGGAAAGAAATACTATTACGACAAGAACGGTCACAAGGTTTTCGGCGAACAAACGATTGACGGTTCAAAATGTCTCTTTGACAAAAATACCGGCGAATTGAAATCGCAAAGCAAGCCGAACGTAGTCGTCAAGCCGGTAACTTCCGACGGCTGGAAGACAGTCAACGGCAAGAAGTTCTATTATTCAAAGGGCAAGGCGGTCACTGGTCAGCAGCACATCAACGGCAAGTGGTACCTGTTCGGCTCAGACGGTGCGATGAAGACCGGGCTCCAGTGTTTGGCCAATCAGCACAAGACTTGCTATTATGCATCAAATGGTCAGATGCAATACGGCCAGCAGCACATCAACGGCAAGTGGTACCTGTTCGGCTCAGACGGTGCGATGAAGACCGGGTTCCAATGGATATCAGATCAGCGCAAGACCTGGTATTACAACGGCAATGGTAAGATGAAATACGGCCCGCAGCACATAGGCGGCAAGTGGGAATTGTTGGCCAAGAACACCAGTGCGAGGAAGAGCGGACTCCAGCTGATATCAGATCAGCACAAGAACAAGAGC